>Ga0209064_1000096_pt1 | contig 194239 bp, 161 predicted proteins | sample Inofromicrocosms_FD_187498 | JGI IMG/M metagenome (GOLD analysis project Ga0209064, IMG submission 187498) | Mouse cecum microbial communities from Vienna, Austria - Inoculum for glucosamine and mucus D2O microcosms (SPAdes) (version 2) | ecosystem: Host-associated > Mammals > Digestive system...
ACTTTGTAATGTCCGGCACGGTGTTCTGCAAGGCGTGTTTCAACAGGTGCATACCGTCGTATGTGCGGTATTGACCTCTCACCTTGAACTCATCGGTAATCTTGGTGGTGTATGACGCATTGGTTACCGAATACTCATCAAGCGACGGTGAGTAGGCTATCTTGATGTCGGTTTCATAAAGATAGCTCATGTACTTTGCATATATCCCCGTCGGTATCCAGCGCTCGCCGAAGTTGAAATCAAGCTGCTCAAAGCGTATCGGTTCGGGATATGCCTCCTTGAGTGCGGCAAGCGATTCATCTATGCGGATGTCGTCGGCCTCATGGTCGGTTATCCACCGCTCGATCTGTTCAGCTTTGGCTATCACGTTTCCGGCGATGAACTTGTCGGAGATTTCATAATTGTTGACAAGCGGATTGTAGAATATACGTCCTTTCAGGTTATCAACCAGTTCTTCTTCCGTCATATCCACAAGACGGCTCATGTAGCCGAGGTCAACGGCTCCGAACTTGTTGAGCGACGCAGATAACGCCTCAATGGGAGAATCCACCGGGGTAAGCTCGTCAACGGAGAAAGATACCGGGTGGTCGAAAATATCCGCCTTGACAAACATTCCGTTTTCACCGCGCTCCAATGCCAGAGCGTCACAGCCGTTTGCGTCCATGCGGATAAATTTCACATTCGACTTTTCATTGAGGTAGCCATAACGCTTTACATATTCGTCATAATACTGATTGAGGTGTTCGCGCAGATGTTCACTCGGCTCATGCGTCTTCGCCTCGTAATCATAGAGCTGTTGGTATGTGTTGGAAAGAGTGATGTAGAGCAACGCACGTTTCATCTGTTCCGGTTTGAGCTGGAGCGGCGTGAATGTCGCTCCATTCTTATTTACATCGGAAAGAAAACCTACTTGTCCCTTGTCGCACACCATAGCTCCTTCCTTATGGTAGGTCTGCAAATCCTCGGAGAAGGGGCGCGGCGAAAGATCCGGTTCCGGCTCAATTTCTACAAGCGGGATAACGGTGGTTTTCCGCACATCGGTATGCACACCCGGAATGAAATCACCTTCGGTCATTTCGATATAGGGAGCGTCGGAATTTGCCTGCTGCACGGCTTTATCCGCTTCTTCCTGCAACCTCTTTTCTTCAAGCTGTCGCTGGGCGATAGACATCATGGTTTCATAAAAACCGTTGATGGGCTGGTTATCCTCCCAGTTCAACGAACCGTAGAATTTCAGTTCCTCGTCGGTAAGTTTACGGTTGCTGTTGCCGGAAACAGTTGTTTCCGACATCGTTTCCTTTTTGGCCGGGGATTGGGGCTGATTTGGATGTGACGCCGCTTTGGGCTTTTGCTCTTGTGCTTTTTGCCGTTGAGTGTTGCGTTTCTTCGCACCGGGTATCTCCACCAATTCACCGAAAAGATTATACATCATCACTTTCGGGTTGGGATTATGTGTATAATCCGGCGTCGGTGATTGGTAGGTGTCTATTTCGGCGGGGTCACTTATGGCCGAGGGCTGCGGTGTGTCGGGCCGGATTTCCTCTGCCTCTACATCTTCAATCTGCGGCTGTTCCGGCGGCAATGGCTCCTGTTCCGGTTTCTTTTCAACCGTCACATCTTTTATAATATGTGAGGTCTGCTGTTTGCCCTGATACAACTCTATGTTCAGGTTGAGCGAAAACGCCATTTCCAATGCGCCGCGCATATCTTCGCCAATGCCATCTACGCCGCCGCCATGTTTATAGACATAAGCCGGCTTTCCGTAAGGGTCGGTGTCGAGCTTGGAATCAGTGCAGATGATATGCTGGGGATTGTCGATGAAATAGCGGTTGGTGCTGATACCTGTACTTGCATCTTTTTCAGCGACTACAAAGGCTTCTTCCAAGTTGCTCAATCCTTTCTTCCCGGAATTTTTTTGCAATACTATGACATCGCTGCCCACCTCGGTGTTGGCCGAATCGGTGAATGTGTTGTTGGGCAGACGCAGTGCGCAGAGTAAGTCGGCTTGATTAACAAGTGCGCCACGGAGCAAAGCGTTGTTGCCGTTCATAAGCCCCTGCGAGGTTATGAACGCCACAATGCCGCCGTCACGGGCCGCTTCCAGCCCTTTCAGGAAGAAATAATTGTGTATCATCTTCACCGACTGACGGTAAACGCCTATTCTGCTTGTCGCATATACCGGATCTGATACCGCAAAATCGCCAAACGGAATGTTCGACGAAACGACATCAAAATACCCGTTCTGTGATTTGTCGAGTTTTTCAAATCCCTCTATGTTCACATGACAGTCCGGATATAGTTTCGACAATATTTTGCCGGTCAGCAGGTCTTTCTCAAACGCTGTTATCTCCGCGTGCGGGTCAACCCATGTGAAGGCATCGACAAACGCTCCCGACCCGGCACTGGGGTCAAGAAATCGCTTGGGCGACACTCCGGCAAACTGGAGGCTCTGCGATATGGCTTCAACCACGGGCTTCGGCGTGTAGAATGCCGACAGCACCGACGATTTCAATGAATCCATATAACGGGCAAACTCCCTGTCATCCTTTGAAAAATCGTGGATAAGCTGCCGCAACTCCACGGTGGGAGCGAACAGTTCAAGGTCGCTCTTATTCCATTTTGCGGCGTCGGAAATTTCGTTGGCGTCCTGCAATATACATTTCAAGCCACCGAATCCGGCATATTTTGACAGCAGTTCCCACTCGGTATCGGTAGGCGGCCTGCGCTCAACATCAAGCTGAAACGCCGTGCGTATCGCCTCGATGTTGCCGCGCAGTTTCTCTTTGCGGTTATAACTCATCGCCGTCCAGTATTTCGTTTATGGCGGCAAGCAGTTCATAGCGCAGCGGCGGATAATCCTCTCTTGTGAGAAAATCCCCGTTCACCTCGTGGCGGTCGAGAATGGAATGGATTACCGGCTTGGTGAGCATATACAATGCCTTTACCTCCATTTCATCGGACGGGATACGGAGCCAGCAATCTTCCTCGATGATTGTATGCACCACGTCGTAGCGCGATACATACAAGCCTTTAAGCAGTTCGCGCATGGCAAGCTCTTGGGCTATATGCTGTGGCTTGCCCTGAAGGAACAGTGTAACATAGGTGTCGAGTGCGTTGTTGGCCCGTTCTGCAATAAACCTGCGGTCAACGCTCTGTGGAAAATAATGGGCGGAAAGATGTGCTTGGAGATAAACTATGTAATAGTTCAACTCCGAATATTCATCGTTGGGTTTCATAATTTGTATGGATTTAGTGGGTCTGTAATAGTGTTTTTCGGAATAGGCAAGAAAAAGGACACCGGGATCCCTCCCGATGTCCGACCACTAAATCCATGTCAAAAATGATTTGAAAACAATTTATGACGATGAATCAGTGGCGAAGTTACGAATTTTTTCGCAAACGGGAGGTATCGGTATCCGGCTTTTTCCTGTCATTCACCCTCAAATGGGGTAAAGGCGTCGATAACCTGTTTCACAATATGGTCATAGATTATACGCTCTTTTCCTGTGAGGTCGGTGGGGTGCAGCCCGGTGGTCACAATGCCGTATGTTTCATACGCACCATCGGACACACCCTTGATTACGCAGCGTCGGCTGAGCTTTTTTAGGGCTTTCGCCTGTTCGCCCCAACGTGAGTTGTAACGTAGCATACGCATATTGCGCTTCATGTTGCGCCATACGCTGTAAGGTACGCCGCTCTGAATATCGGATGGGAACGAAATCAGTTTCTTCAGGTAGAGGCGCAGCACAGCATCGGCTGTTTCGTCGTGGTTATAACCGAACTCGGCGGATGCGGTGACGAGCAGCGAGAGAAAACTGGGTAACACAGGGTAATCGACCAGCTTGACTTCCTGACCGTTATAGATTACCGGCTTTTCTTCGCTGTCCTCCTTGTTTTCGGCCGCTTTGAGAGCCTGTTGTGCCTGTTCCTCGGCCTCGGCTTCACGCCAGATTTCATCTTCTTCAAGGAATTTGTCGTAGATGACTTTGCTGATATATTGTTTGTAGCGGTCATCGTCGATGCGGGGATTGTAGATTGCCCCGCGGATGGCGCGGTTAGTCAGCACCGGGAGCCACGCACGGCAGGTCTTGACCGGCACGGCGAGATACCAGTAGAGGTTCCAGAAAACGAGGTCGCAGTAAGGCGTGGGCATAGTGGCGTTGATTACAAGGCTGCTGTTTTTGAACAGCGCCTTTATAGCGTCGAGCCGGGCGAGGTCTTCCGCTTTCTTGTCGTAACCCACAACCTTGTCGTAGTCGCGCACGGCGAAATCGAAATTGTGAGCATACACCTGCTGGGGTGTCATGCTGTCGGAGAGAATGAAGGTCTGTTTGGGGTTGTAGCTTGCCTCGACGATACTGCCGTTTGTCCATGTGACGGCATAGCCTTCCTTTGCATAGTGGTATTCTCCTGCGGGTGTTGCGCCGATTGCTCTTGCGATGTTTTCTGCCATAAGATGGCTGTCGGCGACTATGGTGATTATCTTTTCAGTTTTCATATTTGTTTGACATGAATTTGGTGGTTTGTAATTCTTGTATGGATTCAGTGGTGAGGTAAGGCGCAGGGAGTTCCGGACCTCCTTGCGTCTTTACCGGGAGGGATACGGTTCAGAAAACCGCAGTCTGTTTCAACGTGGATTCAGTGGTGTGGGGTGTCGTTACAGCTTCGGGCCTTTAGGCTTGCGCTGCTGTTTCTGTTGCTCATCGTTCTTGGGTTCCGTCTGACCCTTGTCGAGCGGTTCTTTCACGCCTTTTGTCGCTTCCTGCGTCTTACCGTCGTTATTGACAGCAAGCTGTGTATTGCTTTCGTTTGACGGTGTGATTTTGGTTGCGAGGCGGGGATCGTCAAGCGATGTTTCGGGTCGCTGCTTCTCTTTGTTGAAATAGAGATACACGGTGCAGGGCTTTCCCTTGTCGTCAACCATCTTGTCGAGCTTGGCGACATTGCCTGAAACGTAGTCATTCTGCTGCTGTTCGGTAAGCGGAATCTTGTTCCACTGTTTCAGCCGCTTTATGCCGCCGTCTTTGGTTATCCATGTGGAGCGTTTTTCAGTCTTTTCGCCTTCACCGGCTTTCTGCTCCTGCTTGTTCTCATTTTTCTGCGTGGTCTTCTGTGTGCGCTGCTTGGGCACAAACTCCACGCCGCGGCGTTCAGCACTCACTTGGAGAGTGGCATGGTAGGTCTTGCCGTTCTTGCCGATAATCTCCTTGTTGGGGATAGCCATTCCGGTTTTCAGAAATTCTATCTCCTGATTGGAGAGTTTCGTTTTTCCGATGGTATCATTGATTTCAAGCGTCGAGGCAGGAAAATGATACATTTCATGGGTGTAGCGGTCGATGCTGACATAGGACGGGATAACCTCTCCGGTGGATTTGTCCACAAGGTCAACGACTTTTCCGAGGTTGCCTGTCGTGCGCAGGTTCTCCTTATCCTCGTCGGTGAACTTGTATCCGTTGTATTCCTCGTTGAGATTGGGATACTTGCGGATAAGATGGGGCACGAGGTTGACTTTGCCCTGCTCATCGGTCTGGAACGACAAGCGTGCGTCCACCTGCTGAACCTTGCCGCCCACATCGGTGGTGATGGTGACAAGCGCCGATTTGCGGTTGAACAGCATTTCGCGCAGGTCGCCCGACTTTTCAAGCTGTTCTTTGTCAACGCCCCAGCGTTCTTTCAGCTCCGCCCAGTCAATCTTGCTTTCGTCAACGGGCTTGTTCTTCTGGGTTTCGCTGATTTCATCGGAAGGCTTTACCTCGCGGTCTTCAAGCATCGACTTGTGCGTTTCGGGGTCTTTGAGCATTTCGCCCATTACCGGCGCCTCTTTTTCGTAGTTGTCGGCGTCAACTTTGAAAAAACTGAACATCGTAGGATTCTTGCACTGACGCAGGAAATTCGACATGAAGGCTTCCAGCGGATTCTGCCGGATGTTGAATTTCACGAGGTCGGAGAGCTTGGCCGATTTTACATCGGACATCTTGGGTGTGCCGTCATCGTTCATGCCGGTCACTGCACCGATTTTCCCGCTTTCGTTGTCACGGGCAATCAGCACCTGATCTTTTTCTTGGGTCTGGTCTTGTTCCATAGAAATAAAGAATTTTGTTGTTTGACTTTGCACCGACAAGCGGTGCGGTTATTTTGGCGTATGTGTGTTGTGTGAATTTTATGCGGGTTACAGGTCAGCAAAGAAAGCCCTTACATCTGCGGGCAGATAATAGATTTTTCCGCGCTCTCCCTTACGGGTGAATGGAATCAGTTCCATTTTGCGGTAATTATACATCGTCTTGCGGTCGATGCCGTACTTTTCGCAAACCTGCTTTTCAGTCCACATCTTCTCATCGTCAATGATTCCGAAGCCTTTCAGTGCATCAAGGTATGACCGTTCCATTTGGCGAAGACGCTCCATAAAGGTGTTTTCAAGGCTCTTTATCATCGCCGACACCTGTTTCAGTTCGTAGGCATTCATAAGCGCGGACGGTTTTTGTAGTTTGTTCGGATTTTATCAAACACGTCAGGATCCCACGGAAGATGATACACGTTGATGGCTTCGATAAGTGGGCCAAGAAAGTACAGCACTTCGCGTCCGCGTTTGAGCCATTTAAGATTGTACTGCTTTCTTATGCGCTGTAATTGGCGCGTTGAAATCCGGAGCAATGCTGCCGCTACCGAATTGGGGATTGGTGGCATGGTCGGCTGATTGTCCTTTTCTTCTTTCTGCCGACCTGTTTTCCCTTTCTCTTTATTAAGAAGGGTGAGAACCGAAGAAACAAGTTCTCGGAGAGCTTCTTGATTATCGTGAAGCGTTTCAAGAGTTATTTCCATAATCATTTTTGGATTTAGTGTTACGCTTGCAAAGTTCGGCAATCGTGCAAAGGCTCATTCGGGACGTTCCATGGAACATTCCACGACTTTAACCTGCGTTAACATTTTCAAAAAGACACAAAGTGCCGGCCATTGATATATAGCCAGCACTTTGTCAGATAGTTAGCCTGTATATCAATTAAAATCTAAAACTCCGAGATTGTGAGATAAAATCTCCATATCCTTACTGATTTTGTCGTTTGTGATTCTGGCGTAGATTTGTGTCGTCTGAATGTTGGTATGGCCCAGCATCTTCGACACAGATTCGATTGGCACACCCTTACCGAGTGTCATGGTCGTTGCGAATGTGTGCCTCGCCAGATGGAAAGTTATGTTCTTGTTGATGCCGCATATATCGGCAATCTCCTTCAGATAGCAGTTGAGCTTCTGGTTAGTGATGATAGGTAGCAGTTTCCCATCGGTAAACTCTCCCTCATACTTTTTGAGTATCTTCATCGCAGGCGGCAGCAGTGGCACCATCACCTTTGTATTGGTCTTTTGTCGGTGGGTCACAATCCACCAGCGACCGTCAAACATCTTTTGAATGTTATCAACACGGAGATGGGCGAGGTCGATATATGCCAATCCTGTGAAGCAGGCGAAGATGAAGATGTCGCGTACCTGATTGAGCCGTGCGGAAGCGAAATTCTTTGACATCATTTTCTCAAGTTCATCTTCGGTGAGAAAACCTCGGTCAACACGCTCTGTTGAGATTTTGTAGCCGTTGAACGGATCTACAAAAATCAGTCCTGCGCGGATAGCCTTGTTGATTACCTGCTTGAAGAATTTCATACACTTGTAGGTGGTGTTTTGGCTGTACTTGTATTCCGTGCGCAGGAAAAATTCCAGATCGGTGATGAAGGAGAGCTTAATCTCGCGGAGCGGAATATCCGTGATGTTGTATTTCACCTTCATGAACTCCACCACACGTCGGTACATACGCTCGTATTTCTGATAGGTGGGATCCGCCTTGCTTAATCCCACAAGTTTTTTGGTGTCTTCAAGATGCTGTTCGTAAAGTTTCAGCAATGATTCTTCGCGGGCTGTAATACCCATATAGGCGTTTTTCACCATCTCTGCGGTAACATAGCCATGACGACGCTGAATATCATAGTAGTGATCTTTCATTATCACTTGAATGTCATTCAGGCGACTGTTAAGTTCAAGTATTTTGGCTGACCGACCCTTTGCTTTGGATGCTGCGACATCCCATAGCTGAGGCTCGATGGTGAGCTTCGAGTTGAGCTGTTCTACCTCTCCGTCAATGGTAATTCGTATCATGATGGGAGCCTTGCCCTCCTTGTTGATTTGATTACCACGGATGTAGAACAAGACTTTGAATGTGTTCTTTTTCATCCTTTCTAAGAGTTGTGTTATCAATCTTTGCCGTTTGACCGGCTTCGATATGAAAACGAGTTAAACAATTAGTGGGATTGGTCGCTTTTCAGAAACAAAAAGACGTATATCGGACAAGATAATTCGTTGATTCACAACGATATTTATTAGCGCAAGCCAATCTTGTCTGATAGGTGGCAGCAATACTCGATTGAAATAGTAGCAGTTATAGTCGGATTTAGTGTTGGATTAGACCTGTTCGATGTCCGATATTTTCCGACTTACGACTAAGTTGCGTCTTTGTAACTATGTGTATATTAAAATCTTATCGTGGTAATCGTTACTAAATCGTTACTATTTCATTTTCCAAAATTTTAGTAACGAGTTAGTAACGAAACTATGTCTGTAACGGTCTTTTCTTGGTCTGATTTCGGTCCTGAATCGAAAGGATTAGACACGAAAAAACCGCAGAACTAATTGATAGTCTGCGGTTTGTCTGATTTAGTCTACAGAGTGTCCGTAGTAGCAAGTGGAGCTGGAGGGGATTGAACCCTCGTCCAAACGTGGAACTAATGAGCTTTCTACATGCTTAGTCTTGACTTGATTGTAGGGCGCCGACAGGATCAAGACCACCAACCGTCGCCTTAGCCTTTAAGATTTCGGAAGCCGCGCAAGGCTCTTGGCTTCCTATTTCCGATTTATCTGCACCGCCTTGTCGATCCGTCTCGGAAAAAGGACAATCGGGCGATGTCTTGTCTCCACCACTGTGGCGGAGATTAAGCTAATCTACTGTACTTCGATTAAGCAGCAAGAGCGTAGTTGTTTTCGCCATTTAAAATTGTGATGTCCCAGATTATAGAGCGTAGCCATCATTGCTCTGCATGCTTACACACCACCTCTACACGCTGTCAAAGCCGGTCAGCCCCGTATAAGTGCGATAAGCCCGCAAATTTAAGCAAAACATCCGGAAATGGCAATAGGCAATCGCCAATGCCGGATGTTTTTAACCTATTTTACCAGACCAATCTGTCGCAGTGCTGTATATTTGTCAGGCAGTACGGGCATGGTGCCATTCTGAGTGCATACATATATATACCAGTATTTCGACGGCTACAAGGTGAGCTTCCGCCACATCGCATTTTTTGAGTAATGACGAGATGAACGCTGCAGTGAATGAGTCGCCGGCCCGACGCCGGACGTGTCAACTGGTGCAGGCGGTTCTGTGTATCGCCCGAGTCATCAGACATGTATCATGGATGGCCGTGGGGAGCCTCGCAACTCGACTGGCAGATAATACGTTACGCCGACTTCCTTCTCTACAAGGCCGAGGCCCTTATCGAGATTGGCGAAGATCTTGACGAAGCCAGTGCTATAATCAACCAGATACGCCAATGTGCCATGAACAGCTTTTACGTCAAAGACTTCAATGATTCCGCATAAAAATGCGGCTAATTGTAAAATAGGATTATATCCGGCGGCGGGGTGGACGCAGGACTATGCGCGCAAGGCTCTGCGTACAGAAATGCGGCTTGAAAAAGCCCTTGAAGGCGAATGCTATTTCGACCTTGTGCGCTGTGGTATGGCCAAAGAGACTATGACGGCACAAAGCGGGTCCACATTCAAAATAATGTGGGCCCGCTGCACTTTATAGGCACTTTTTATTTTGAAGCCTTGAAATTAAAAATCGGACGGATTATGGTGTCGATGGTGACTGTGTCGCCTATATTGGCGATTATCTCCGAGGCGGGCTTGTACACCATAGGCGATTCATCGCGGGTGAAGTCGTTGACCGACTCGGAGTATATGCCGGTCATTGATGCTTCGAAATCCGCCATTGTTATCTTTTCATAAGCCTGTGTGCGGCTCAATACCCGGCCGGCTCCGTGGGGTGCCGAGCAATTCCAGTCGGGATTGCCCTTGCCTGTGCATAGCAGAGATCCGTCACGCATATTCAGCGGTATGATGCAACGCTCACCTTCGGCAGCCGATATCGACCCCTTGCGTATGATGTTGTCATCGCTGATATAGTTGTGGACCGATTCAAACTCTTCCGAGACTTCAACGCCTGTAAAAAACTTCATTAGCAGAAGAGATATGAGTTTGCGGTTGAGCACGGCCCACTTCTGGCACAGGCGCATGTCATGGAGGTATTGCCCGCGGGCTTCACCTTCGACATAGCATAGAGCGGCAGGCAGCAGAGGCTCGGCCTCCTTATACTCTTTATGCATCTTCTTGATTACGTCCTGTAATTCCGAACGGCGTCCGGCTGCTTTGTATTCCTCGATAGTGCGGCTGACAGCAGCTTCAAATTCATCGGCTCCCGCGGTTAGGTGCCTGACGGCCTTTGCCTGATAAATCTCCGCCACCTGCTTGCCGAGATTGCGTGAACCGGTGTGGATTACAAGATATATGTTGTCCTCATCGTCCTTGTCAAGCTCGATGAAGTGATTGCCTCCGCCAAGTGACCCTATGGCTTTCTTGATGCGTCCGGAGTCTTTAAGTTCACGATAGCAGTACAGTTCAGTGACAAGCCGCTTGGCCTCGCGATAAATGTCCATTTCCTCTCCTACGAGAGGTTTGAAGCCGAAACGGTCCTCGCGTACAATCATGCCCGACGGCACATTTGCGCGTATATGTTCATTGAATGCGTGGAAGTCGATGTCGGCGAGTTGGCCGAGTTTCAGGATGCGCATGCCGCATCCTATGTCGACGCCCACAATGTTTGGAATGACCTTGTCGCCGAGGTCGCCTGTGAACCCGATTACACACCCTGCTCCTGCATGAACGTCGGGCATGATGCGTATTTTCCTGTCGGCAAATACGTCGATTGACAGCAGCGTCCTGATCTGCTCCAAGGCGTTCTCTTCAATGTTGTCTGTGAAAATCTTCACGTCGTATCCGTCAATGGTCTTCATGATTTTGAGTTTATTTGGTTTATACTAAATGGTGGTTTGCCACTCCTTACGCCGACAAAGTTAGATAGCCGTTGCGCAACCATTTTGCGCACCTGTAATTATTTTTCAGATATTTATTTTTTTTTCGGGATGCCAGCAAAATCACAGCGGAGTTAGCGAATAATCTATGTACATCTTGACTTATTAAATCTGTACTACAATGTCATGAACCATAATCCATACTTTTGACGGCGGCGAAGAGGTTTTGTGCCGTTGTTCGGAGTCGTATTTTCCCTGCATTGAGGAGGGTATTCAGAAAATCGTTTAAATATAAGCCTACTCCTCAGGCCGAAGCCCGTAATTGGAGCTGGCGCGGCTGATGCTTTCGGCTACCTTTGCGCGAAATTCCGGCGGAGCCATGACTTCGGCATGGCCGCCATAGCCGAGTATCAGGCGCTCCAGCTCGTTGTTGATCACTACTTTCAGCGACAGCAGTATGCTGCCGTCGTGAAGCCGTTGCTCGACTTTCTGCGATTTGTGGAAGGGTTTGGACTCGACATATGGTGCCTGCTGCCGGTCAATCTTGACGACTACGCGCTTCGCCTTGTCACCTATTTGACGTGTCACCCCTATTGTGTCGTCAAAAAAGTGCTCGGCGTCGAAAGCCACGCATTTTCTGAAAGGATGCTCCTTGTCAATCTTGACGCAATGGATGCGGTCAAGAGCAAATATATTGACTTTCGGAGTGCGGTTGGAGGCTTTCTCCGCAATCAGAAACCATCGGTTGCGATACTCTTTCAGCAGATACGGATATACTGTCAATGCCTCCGGTTGTTGTGCCTTGAACGACTGATACTCGATGATTATGGTCTGGTGTTTGCGTACCGCGTCATATATAATGCCTATAAACTGCGCTCCACGATAGTCGTGAACATGTTCCATGTCCATGGCCGGTGGATTTGAGCCGGTATGCCGTGAAATCTGCTCGTTGAGTTTGCTTATGGTGTCGATCGACGATGCCAACTGCGGAAAGCACTGAAGCTGACGCAGGATGTCGAGAGCCGAATTGAGAGCGTCAAGACCTTCGTCATTCAGCGGCAGATGGGTGATGCTGTAGTCAGGATCTTCATACTCGTAATACTTGTTGTCGCGCACAACGATCGGAGCATTGTAGCCCAGACGGTCGCTGCGCATCAGCGCGAGGTCGTTCTGGAATGTTCGGCGGCTTATAGGGCAGATGCGTCCCTCATACTCTGCCAAAGCATCGGTGCAGGCATCGATCAGGTCGTTGATGGTCCACCGCCTGTGGTGGTTTTGCAGGCACCGGTCGATGGTTGATATGCGTATAAGAGTGGCTCTGTTGAGTGGCATGACAATGTATTTTTGCAAAAATAATCATTTTATCCATAGGCCCATAGATGGTCTGCAGGATTATTTACCGATTATTTATGCTTATGCCGGAGTGCTGGCTACAATAGCATCGAGGCCACACGACGGAGCGCGGTTATGAATGCGTCGCACTCTTCTTTGGTGTTATATAGCGCAAATGAGGCCCGTACAGTGCCCTCTATGCCGAGGCGGTGCATAAGCGGTTCCGCACAGTGATGGCCGGTGCGCACGGCTATGCCGAGTTTGTCAAGCAACATGCCGGTATCGTAGTGGTGGGCGTTGCCGATAAGAAAAGATATTATGGCATCCTTGCCCGGAGCGGTACCGAATATGCGCATGCCGGGTATCTCCATCATGCGGGCTGTGGTGTATTCGAGCAATTCTTTTTCATGAGCGGCGATGCGTTCCATACCTATGCCGTTTATATAGTCTATGGCCGTGCGAAGAGCCGATATGCCGACGAAATCGGGGGTGCCCGCTTCAAACTTGAACGGAAGCTCGGCGAATGTCGTGTGTTCAAACGTGACGTTGCCGATCATTTCTCCTCCGCCTTGATATGGAGGCATTTTTTCAAGCAGTTCCTTCTTGCCGTAAAGTACGCCTACTCCTGTTGGGCCATACATTTTGTGCGATGAGAATGCATAAAAATCGCAATCGAGGCCGATGACGTCGACACGCTGATGGGCCACGGCCTGAGCGCCGTCGACAAGTACGGGCACTCCGTGGCGGTGCGCCTCCGCGATAATTTCCTTGACCGGATTGACAGAGCCGAGCACATTGCTAACATGGGTCACTGACACAAAAGCCGTATGTTCATTAAAGAGCCGGCGATAGGCATCCATGTCGAGAACTCCGGAGTCATCCATGGGTATGACCTTTATAGTGATGCGCTTGCGGCGCTGCAGCAACTGCCACGGTACTATGTTGGAGTGGTGCTCCATCACGCTGAGTATGATCTCGTCGCCGTCATGCAGCATGTCGCCCCACGACGAGGCTACAAGATTTATAGCTTCGGTGGTGCCGCGGGTAAAGATGATTTCCTGTATTGACGATGCGTTTATGTACTCTTTCACGGAGCGGCGCGCCGCCTCCTGAAGTTCGGTCATCTCCTGCGAAAGCAGGTGTACGCCTCTGTGCACGTTGGCCTTTGTATTGTAATATGCCTTGACTATATCGTCGATCACACAGGATGGAGTCTGTGATGTGGCTGTATTGTCCAGATATATGAGCGGATGCTTGTATACCGCTCTGTCAAGAGCAGGGAAGTCATGTCGCAGAGCCGACAGGTCATAAGTCTCTTTCATAGCTGACATCAATAGGCTGTTATTGAAGAGAAGTTGTGTCGATACATGCACCCGAACAGTCGCCGCAGAACGATGACTGACCGTGGAAACGCTTCTCGACAAGCATGCGCAGACGCTCGCGCAAGCCGTCCATACGCACGGTGTCGATCACTTCGGCCATGAAAGCTTCCATGAGCATGGTCCGCGCGGTCTTTTCAGAAATGCCTCTCGAACGCATATAGAACAAAGCGTCCTGATCGAGTTGTCCGGTAGTGGCTCCGTGGCTGCACTTGACGTCGTCGCAGTATATAAGCAGCTGCGGTTTGGTGTGCATGCGGGCGGCTGATGAAGCGAGCAGGTTGCGGTCGCTTTGATAAGCTTCCGTGAAACATGCGCCCTCGTCGACGCGTATACATCCTTCAAAAGCACCTGTCGATTCGTTGTCAAGCACATACTTGAACAGCTGACGGCTGTGACAGTGTGTGCCTGTATGCACCACCACCGAACTGTTGTCGATGTGCTGACGGCCCGAGCCGATCGCCATTCCGGTGAGCAGAGTGTCGCATCCGTCACCGGTAATGTCAATGAAGTAGTCGTTGCGGGTCGTGCCGCAGGTAAGCGTCATGCCGTTGACAAGAAGCGAAGAACCGCTATCCTGACTGGCGAATATCTGAGAGTGGCGTGCGGTATTTTCAGATGACTCCTCAAGGTCATAATAATCGAGCCGGCTGTCGCGACCGAGTACGATCTCAGTCACCTGTAGGGCAAGATAGTTCTGGCCGCAGTCCTGAGTGTGGTCGCAGCCGAGCAGTTGTACCGAAGCGCTGTCGCCGACCACGACAAGCATGCGGCGTACGGCCATAAGCGGTGTCGGTGAGCTGAATATGTTGACAAGTTGAAGCGGTTTTTCGACCTTTACTCCGGCTGGTACGTAGACAAACACTCCGTCCTGTGCTAAAAGCGTATTGAGGGCGACGGGTACGTTATCGGTCGATGCGATTCGTCCATAATAAGGAGCGACAAGCTCCGGGTATAGTTCGGCAGCTTTTTTCAACGACATGTACAATACCCCGTCGGGCAACTTCTCGTCCAGATTCTTGGATGGATGAAACTCGTCGTTTACGACTACACCGAGCAGGGTGCTCATGTTAGGCACTCCGCAACGGAATGATGCCGCTACATTGACCGGAATACCCACACGGTTGAAGTTAAGTCCGTAATCGGCCGCCATCATGTCGTCGACCGACGTCTTCTCATAACCTTCGTCGCCGAGTACGGGCAGGCGCCGGCCTTCAAGCGAAGCAAGGGCACGCGGCCGCGCGGCGTTCATGACCGGCGCCGAATGTGCGTCGATAGCCTCGCTGTTTTCGCGGTATATATCGATATATTGTTCAAGACTGTTCATAATGTCAGTTTTCATTGTTTTGCTTGATCCAGTCATAGCCCTTTTCTTCCAGTTCAAGAGCCAGTTCCGGTCCGCCGGTCTTTACGATGCGTCCTTTGTAAAGCACATGCACATAGTCGGGTTTTATATAGTCGAGAAGCCGCTGGTAGTGGGTGATGACGATAGTGGCGTTACGGTCGGTCTTAAGTTTGTTTACACCGCCGGCCACTATGCGCAGAGCGTCTATGTCAAGGCCAGAGTCGGTCTCGTCAAGTATCGACAGCCGCGGTTCGAGCACGGCCATCTGAAATATTTCGTTGCGTTTTTTTTCGCCGCCTGAAAAACCCTCGTTGACCGAGCGAGAGGCAAGTTTGTTGTCGAGTTCGACTATGGCGCGTTTCTGTCTCATCAGTTTCAGGAAGTCGCTGGCCGACAGAGGCGCCTCGTCGAAATATTTGCGTTTTTCGTTGACTGCGGCACGCATGAAGTTGACCATGGACACACCGGGTATCTCTACCGGATACTGAAATGACAGGAACAATCCTTCGTGACTGCGGTCCTCGGGCGACAGCTCAAGCAGACGTGTGCCGTGGAAGTCAACTTCCCCCGCGGTAACCGAGTAGCCGGGAGCGCCTGCGAGCACCATCGACAGAGTCGACTTACCCGAACCGTTAGGGCCCATTATAGCGTGAACTTCGCCTTCGCGCACCTGAAGGTCGATACCTTTCAAAATCTCTTTACCGTCGACCGAAGCATGGAGGTCGCGTATGTCAAGCAATATATTGTTATCCATTTGGGTTGTTATTTATGCATTGTGAAAAGTGTGTTATCCTACCGAGCCTTCGAGGGTTACCTGAAGCAGACGCTGCGCCTCGACTGCAAACTCCATAGGGAGCTTGTTCATGACCTCTTTTGCATATCCGTTGACTATAAGCCCTATGGCGTCTTCGGTAGGTATGCCGCGCTGATTGCAGTAAAATATCTGGTCCTCGCTTATCTTCGATGTCGTAGCCTCATGCTCGACAACGGCGGTATCGTTAAGTACATCGATATAGGGGAATGTATGCGCACCGCAAGTCGAGCTGAGCAACAGGCTGTCGCACTGTGTATAATTGCGGCAACCGTCGGCTTTGGGCACGACCTTGACAAGTCCGCGGTAGGAGTTCTGACTGTGTCCGGCCGATATGCCCTTGCTGACTATCGTCGAGCGGGAGTTGCGCCCTACATGTATCATTTTGGTGCCGGTGTCGGCCTGCTGGTAGTTTTTTGTGACAGCCACAGAGTAAAATTCGCCGACCGAACCTTCGCCCTGAAGTATGCAGCTGGGATACTTCCATGTTATGGCAGAGCCGGTCTCCACCTGCGTCCATGACAGTTTGGAGTAGTCGCCACGGCACAGACCTCGTTTGGTGACAAAGTTGTATACACCTCCGTTGCCGTCCTTGTCGCCGGCATACCAGTTCTGGACAGTGGAATACTTGACTTCGGCGCGGTCCTCGACAACAATCTCCACTATGGCAGCATGGAGCTGGTTCTCGTCGCGCATGGGAGCGGTGCACCCTTCAAGATAACTTACATAAGCGTCATCATCGGCCACGATAAGAGTACGTTCAAACTGGCCGGTACCCGCGGCGTTAATGCGGAAATATGTCGACAGTTCCATAGGACACCGCACACCTTTCGGTATGTAGACAAAAGAGCCGTCGGAGAAGACCGCCGAGTTCAATGCGGCAAAGAAGTTGTCGCGGTAGCCTACAACAGTACCGAGATAACGTCGTACGAGATCGGGATAATCCTTTACCGCTTCAGAGAATGAGCAGAATATGACTCCGAGCTCGGCCAGTTTTTCTTTATGTGTGGTTTTTACCGACACAGAGTCCATGACTGCGTCAACTGCCATTCCTGCAAATGCTTTCTGCTCTTCAAGCGGTATGCCGAGTTTGTCAAATGTCTCAAGAAGCTGCGGGTCCACTTCGTCGAGGCTTTTGGGCCCCTCTTTCTTCTTCGGGGCGGCGTAGTAGCTTATGGCCTGATAGTCAATGGGCGGAATGTCGAGGTGCGCCCATTCGGGCATCTTGAGTGTGAGCCAGTGACGATACGCCTTGAGTCTAAACTCAAGCAGCCACTCTGGCTCATGCTTCTTGGCCGATATAAGCCTTATGACATCTTCGTTAAGTCCCTGCGGTATGACGTCGGTGTCTATATCGGTTACAAAACCGTATTTGTATTCACTGCCGGTGACGTCGCTTATTATGTCGTCGCCGGGAAGCTGTTGTCTTTTATCTTGATTGTCTTCAGTCATTTCCTTTTTGTTATTCTGTCCGGTATTAACAACTACCGGTTTTGTAAAGTTGTACCGTTAAAATATATTGGCCACCTCACCGCTTATATGGTCTGAGACCACACCGAACAGTTCAGGAGCCAACCTTATCACGTAGTTAAACAATTTGCCGCCCATGAGAGCCGAGGAGGTGAACACCGGACTTTCCGGAGCTATGATGTGCCATAGATTGAGCAGTATACTCACGATAAGCAACCATTTAAAAACTCCGAATACAGCTCCGAGCAGATGATCGAGCCATCCTACCATAAGGGCGTGAGTGAGTTTGTGGGCAAGTGAGGCCAATGCCCCGACCGAGAAATACACCAAAAGATAGATGATTACCGCGGCTACGACAACTGCCGCGGTGCTGTCGGTAAATGTCGACGGGAACCAACCGATAAGCACGTTGGCGAAGTCGCGTGAAAACAGGCGACACGCAATAATGCCCAATATCAGACCGCCCAATGATGCTATCTGGCGCACAAGCCCTTTGTAAAGCCCGTAAGCAAGAGCTATGCCTATTACAGCCAGCAGAAAAATGTCAATTGCATTCACGACGTGATATTATGATTTTAACAAGTGCAAAATTACTAATTTTTCGTCATATCCCGACCAGCCAATACATTAATATTATATATGTCTTAAACCTGAACATAAAAAACAAGAGTGTACCGAATGGATTGCTTCGATACACTCTTCGTTGGTTAAGCAGATTGTTTATTGCCACACCGACGTGTCGGCATTCGGGTTGACCATCAGTTGCGGCTGTGCAGGTGCTTCGTCGCAGTTGTATATCAATGCCGTCAACGAAAGCGGACCTTGCGCCCCGGTTATGTGGACGGCTTCGATGTCGGCGGTTGCCGACGGCCCGGTATAGAATGAGCCGTATTGATGATCGCGGAGTTTGATGTTGGCATAGGCCTCATGCAGACCGCCGAATATGCGCTTGCTGTCAAGAAACACAAACAGCCGGCGTGACAACAGAGCACATGCGGCATGCCCGAGACTGTCGTCTGTCACCCATATCGACCCCATTTCACCCACTCCGAGTTCACCTTCGGTGACGCAAGTCTCTATACGGTGGGCATTATGCAGGTCCGCCAGCTCCTCCTCGGGTATATTGCCGGCGACATCTTTGGCTGAAGAGTAGATTATATTCTTTGACGCATCCATTTCGGGCTGTTTTCCGAGCCATGCTATAGCATCGGCACGTGTCTTGAACGTCACCGCTTTTCCGTCGAAACTCAGCAGATGGCTGATGAAATTTTCTGTCGGATTACCGGAATATCCGTACATCGGCACATCGGGCAGCGGGTGTAATGCGGGTTTACCGGCTCTTATGCGAGCGAGTATCTGATCTTTTACTTCTTGCTGATCCATAATCGTAAACACTTATTTATTGTTTATTGTCCGAGGTGCCGGCAGCATCCTCTTCGGGCTTTATGACACGTCTGTAGTACTGACGGAATGTCTCTTGCGGAGGTTCCGGATCCTTATGCTCCTTGGCCCACGGATTGAGAGGCGACTCCGCTATCGACTCGGGAATGTTGCGCAGCGCCCATAGCCCCATTTTCTCGGCAATAGCAAGATTGGTGCTGCTTTTAAGCAAGGGCTCCGCCATACCCTCTTCAAGATTGTGCGACAGCTGACCATAACCGTGCCTGACAACTTCCGAACGCCAGAAAAACACCAGTTCCGGTATAGGTACCTTAACCGGACACACATCGCCGCATGATCCGCAATGGGTGCACGAATAAGGCAGTCGGGCATATTTGTAAAGGTCATAACTCGGTTCGAGCACAATGCCGATGGGTCCCATGTAAATGGCATCATAACTGATGCCGGAGGTGCGGCGGAATACCGGACATGTATTCATACATGCTCCACATCTTATGCACTTCAGCACGGGCCAATATTCTTTGGCTGCCAAACGCTCGCTTCGTCCGTTGTCGAGAATGACAAGGTGCATCTCCTGTCCTTTCCTCGGACCGTGGTAGTGCGATGTATATTGTGTCATATCAAGCCCAAGCGCACTGCGCGACAGCAGACGTATGAACAGCGGCAGGTCGCTCTGACGGGGTATGAGCTTTTCGAGGCCCATTGTCGCCACATATAGCGGCGGCAGATTTGCGCTTATATCGGCATTTCCTTCATTGGTGCATACTACTATGCCGCCGGTCTCGGCTATGCCGAAATTCACTCCCGACATACCGGCGTCGACCTTTACATACCTCTTGCGCATATCGGCACGCATCACACTGTTGAGATAGTGCGGGTCGTCAATGTCTTTGTCAGAACCGAGTGTGCGGGCAAAAAGGTCGGCGACGTCGCTGCGCAGTTTGTGTATGGCCGGCATGACTATATGTGACGGACGCTGATTGTCGAGCTGCTGTATTCTCTCACCTAAATCGGCCTCGTTGATTTCGATGCCGTGCTTGCCCATGAACTCGCGCATTCCGCACTCGTCCATAGTCATGGATTTGCCTTTTGTGACTACTTTCACATTGTGGTCGCGAAATATCTTCAATATAATCTCGTTGTGTTCTTCGGCGTTACGGGCCCAATGTACATGAATACCGTTGGCCTCTGCATTGGCCACGAACTGCTCAAGATATTTATCAAGATTGGAAAGTGTATGAAGTTTTATCTGTGACGCCAATTCTCGCATCTCCTCCCATTCCGGTATGGATGCCGCTACTTTGTCGCGCCTCATGCGGGCAGCCCATAAGCAACGGTCGTGCATCTCGCGGTGGTCGCGTTTTGCTATATACTCGGCTCCGAGCTTAACTTGATTTACCTGTTTCATGGCTTTGCATCTCCATTTAAAATTTCAGTAATATAAAACATTTTCAGGTCAAGACCGTTTTTACGGGCTATGGTCTGCTGGTGAAGCATACAGGACATGTCCTGCGATGTCACATATTTGAAGCCGTTTCTTGTATAGTCGCTGACCTTGTCACGGCCCTGTTGACCGGAGCACTCCGGATCCCAGATAGCATAAGTGCCGCCGAAACCGCAGCATTCGTCACGTCTTGTAGCATAGCCCACCTCAATGCCGTCAACAAGTCTGAGAAGATCGGCACATTTATCAAACGGCTTGATCATCAGTTCGGAAGGGCGTGCTTCATTTAAATAACGGAGTGAGTGGCATCCGTTATGCAAAGCCACGCGGTAGGGAAAACGAGGTTTACCGGGAAGTTCCGTGATTTTCAATACGTCATGTAAAAATTCTACGGGATCATGTACGGTACTGCGGAAGTGTACAACTTCAGGAGTCTGCTCGACTCCGGTGAAATGGTCGCGGAACTGGTCAGTACATATACCTGAAGGCACCACTACGTAATCATATCCTTTATCGGCAACGTAAGGTGCAATTCCCTTTTCAAGGGTACACGAGTGCTTGATGTAGCCCATATCGAGCTCCGGTAGGCCGCAACAGGCTCCCCGCTCGATGAATTCCACATCAAGGCCCAGTTTTTTCAGGAGTCCGTAAGTGGAGATGGCTGCCTGCGGATGTATAGCATCAATATAGCAAGGCACGAAAAAACCAATCTTCATATTAGTATAATTTTTAGTTATAGAGAGTGTACTTATTTAGTAGGTGCAGTTATGTCAGGTGCTAATAGTAATTTATCATATTTTAAACATTAATAATATCTGCTTTGTTTTATTAAGCATAAAATATTTAATTTTTACAAACGTCTTCAAAGCTATCAGATTCGCTCCAAGCCTACATATAATTCACTAATAAATTCTATTCACAATGGACACTCCAAACCTGCAATTTGAAAAGGATTACTCGTCGCCGCTTATCTCAAGATGGTGGATACTTGTACTCGCATTTGTGCTTATCTATGGCTTTGCAGTGCTGATTACCGTCACGTACAAAGCGTATGACGGCAGGCCGCCAATTCCCGAAACCGTCACTGATAGTGAAGGCAATCTGCTCTTTACCGGCAACGACATACGCGAAGGTCAATCCGTATTTCTGCGTTACGGACTTCATGACAACGGCTCGGTATGGGGACACGGCGCATATCTCGGTCCTGACTTCTCAGCCGATTATCTGCATCAGGTGGCTATGGCGACACGGGAGTTAAACCCCGGCAAATCAACTGAACAAATCAACAAAATCGCCAAGACCAATCGATATGACTCCGCTACCGGGCGTCTTGTCTTGGATAATGCTCAGACATCCGTTTTCGCAGAGGCACCTGACTATTGGAAAGAATACCTGAGCGACCCGTCAAACAACGGCGGTCTACAGCGCAACCTTATCACGGACCGGGCCGAGCTGCATAAGCTGAGTGCTTTTTTTGCTTGGTCGGCATGGGCATGCTCGGCCAACCGCCCCGGCGAAGACTACTCTTATACCAACAACTTCCCTTACGAGCCGGAGATAGGGCAAGGCCCCTCTGACCCGCTCATAGTATGGAGTGTGGCGTCGCTTATCTTCTTGCTTGTCGGAATCGGAGCCTGCATGTGGTTTGCAGGACGTGACAAGGAGGCCGACTGGAAAGCCGCATCGCCGGCATTCCCGGCTATGACAGCCGACGGCGAACAGCCCGCATCGGTAAGGGGATTGCTGAAATTTGTAGTCATTGTAGGTTTACTGCTGCTCGGTCAGACTTTAGTCGGCGGCGCAGTAGCGCACTATCGTGCCGACCCGGGATCGTTCTACGGTCTTGACCTGTCATCGGTGTTTCCCAGCCAGCTTGTAAGGACATGGCACATACAACTTGCCATACTTTGGATTGCCACCGGGTTTGTTATCGGCGGTCTGATAATATCGCGTATATTCGGAGGCAAAGAGTGGAAAGGGCTCATGCAGATGACTTATTTCCTGTTTGGGGCATTCGGAGTGGTCATATTCGGCTCGCTATTAGCTGAATGGGCAGGCCTTGCCGGATGGTGGGGCAACGGCGACGGTTCCTTCTGGCTCGGCAGTCAGGGATGGGAGTACATCGAAATGGGCCGCGGCTTCCAGCTGCTGATGATTGTCGGCTTCCTTGTATGGGCATATGTATTGATACGCAACACGATGCCGGCGCTGAAAGTGCCCGGTAAGAGATTTCTCGGATGGCTCTTCCTCATATTTGCCATATGCGTTCCCGTATTCTACATTCCGGCCATATTCTTTGACGACATGACCAACTATACGGTTGTTGACACATGGCGCTTCTGGGTCATACATCTATGGGTTGAAGGATTCTTTGAGGCTTTCGCTACTACTATGGTAGCGATGGTATTTGTGGAGATGGGTATTGTAAGCCGTGAAAGAGCTTCAAAAATAATAATTCTCGAAGCCATACTGACATTTATGGGTGGTATAATCGGCACGGGACACCACTGGTATTTCGAAGGTCAGAGCACATTCAATATGGCCGTGTCATCATGCTTCTCCGCTATGGAGGTCGTGCCTCTTGTGCTGCTATGTCTTGAAGGATGGCGTTTTTACCGCGCTTCCCGTACTGGAGGAGAGCCGGGTCTCGCACAACAGCACAAGTGGATATTCAATTTCTTTATGTCGGTAGGTTTCTGGAACTTCATTGGAGCCGGCGTATTCGGTTTCCTTATCAATATGCCTATCGTAAGCTATTTTGAAATAGGCACCTATCTCACTCCTAACCACGGTCATGCGGCAATGTTCGGTGTATTCGGCTTCCTGTCGCTGGGAATGTGCGTTTACGCCATGCGCAAGAATACCGATGACGCCCAGTGGTCAAAAATCAAACCTTGGATCAAATGCTCGTTCTGGGGTTTCAATATCGGACTGGCCATGATGATCGTACTGAGTCTGCTCCCGTCGGGTTTCATACAGCTTTGGGATGTAATACACAACGGATACTGGCATGCACGCTCGATTGAGTTTGTCACCGGCGATGCCATGAGCACTACAGGGTGGATGCGTATGCCGGGCGATGTGGTATTCATATTGTTCGGAGCCGTACCCTTCTTCATCGGAGCATGCAAGGCATGGTGGCTCAACTGGCAAAAACGTCACGCGCTAAAAGCTTGATTAAATGAATTTAGGCTGTTAATAAACGCCCTCTAAACTTGTGTAAAATAAAAACACGGACATGTATACCATGCTGTCCGTGTTTTTATGTGTTTGGACGTATTATAGTTATTTTAAACTCTTTATCTTATTATGTGCGTGCACCACGCGGAGCAGAGTCGAAAGACCACCGCAATATGGTATTGTTTCGCTACAGACCTATGCGGATTTAAATAAAAAAGAATACGTGAGATACATTGCCATTATCTTTGGTTGAGTATCCTGAGAAAATCAAGAGTGAATAAGCAAGCGTTTCTGAATCAAAAGTATTAAGCTACATGTTTTCGGGTATCGCAATAATTAAAAGGTCATTAAATGGTTTCTTATATCGGCATTGCGTTAAAATATTATGTTTGGCTTGAGTCTTTCAGACTCAAAATTTGGTCGGGCTCCCGGTTCCGGGCACTGCGTACCCGGCTAACGACAGCATGCGACTTTCAGTCGCTGCACGTTGTTTCCACGCTGATCGGGTTGCTGACTTTCGGTCGCTGCACGTTGTTTCCACGCTAATCCGGTTGCTGACTTTCAGTCGCCGCACGTTGTTTCCACGCTGATACGGTTGCTGACTTTCAGTCGCTGCACGTTGTTTCCACGCTGATACGGTTGCTGACTTTCAGTCGCCGCACGTTGTTTCCACGCTGATACGGTTGCCGACTTTCAGTCGCTGCACGTTGTTTCCACGCTGATACGGTTGCTGACTTTCAGTCGCCGCACGTTGTTTCCACGCTGATCCGGTTGCTGACTTTCAGTCACTGCACGTTGTTTCCACGCTGATCCGGTTGCTGACTTTCAGTCGCCGCACGTTGTTTCCACGCTGATCTGGTTGCTGACTTTCAGTCGCTGCACGTTGTTTCCACGCTGATCTGGTTGCTGACTTTCAGTCGCCGCACGTTGTTTCCACGCTGATCTGGTTGCTGACTTTCAGTCGCTGCACGTTGTTTCCACGCTGATACGGTTGCTGACTTTCAGTCGCTGCACGTTGTTTCCACGCTGATCTGGTTGCTGACTTTCAGTCGCTGCACGTTGTTTCCACGCTGATACGGTTGCTGACTTTCAGTCGCTGCACGTTGTTTCCACGCTGATCCGGTTACTGACTTTCAGTTGCCGTTCCACCTCCCCACAGGCATCCGGGACGACTGAAAGTCGTCTGCTGCCCGTTAGCCGGGGACAAGACGGCCTTTGGTCGGCGCAGTCTCCGGTATGGATTCCCATCTCTCTTGCGGAGTCTGTTTAAGACTCCCGCTCTCCCATTTTATATTAGATTTTTGTAAATGCGACTGACAACCGTTTTTTTCATTTATCGGATTTTGGTCGATTGTAAAAAACGGGAGGCTGCAGCATAAGCAGCCTCCCGTCGGTGATTTTATTCTTGAGCTATCGTTGTTAGTCGATGAGTTCGTCGGCTTTGTAACCGCCCATTTCGCGAATAGCGTTCTTGAGCATTACGTACTGTTCGAAGAGGTTGTTTACAGGCACTTCGTCCTTGGTGTAGTCGTGCATAGGGCTCTTGAGGAAGAAGCTCAGGAAGCGCTGTGTGCCGTAACGTCCGCAGCGTGCCGCCAAGTCAGAAAGTAAGCACAGGTCGAGACACAAGGGAGCGGCGAGGATAGAATCGCGGCAGAGGAAGTTGATCTTGATCTGCATCGGATAGCCCATCCAGCCGAAGATGTCGATGTTGTCCCATCCCTCTTTGTTGTCGTTGCGCGGGGGATAGTAGTTGATGCGTACTTTGTGGTAGTAATCGGTGTACAGGTCGGGCTGCTTTTCGGGCACGAGGATTGACTCGAGCGTAGAGAGCTTGCTGACCTCTTTGGTGCGGAAGTTGGCGGGCTCGTCAAGCACAAGACCGTCGCGGTTGCCGAGGATGTTGGTTGAGAACCATCCGGCGAGTCCGAGGCAACGTACTCCGATGATGGGGGCAAAGCCTGATTTTACAAGTGTCTGGCCGGTCTTGAAGTCCTTGCCGGCAATAGGCATCTTGGTCTTTTCGGCAAGTTCCCACATGGCGGGTATGTCAACAGTGGTGTTGGGAGCGCCCATGATGAAAGGAGCACCTTCGGTAAGGGCTGCGTAAGCGTAGCACATCGAGGGAGCGATGTGTTCGCGGTCATCTTCCTTCATGGCCTTTTCGAGGTCGGCGAGGTTATAGTGGATCTGTTCGTTTACAGGAACGTAGACTTCAGTCGAAGCAGCCCAGAGTACAACTATGCGTGAGCAGCCGTTGGCTTCCTTGAACTCGCGAATGTCTTTCTTGAGCTCCTGTACCATGTCCCAGCGGGTCTTGCAGTCCTTGACGTTGTCACCGTCAAGACGGCTGGCGTAGTTATGGTCGAAAGCAGCCTTCATGGGCTTGATGTTTTCGAGTTCGTCCTTTACGGGGTTGATATCTTTTTCTTTAAGAACCTCGCAGTTTATGGCTGATTCGTAAGCGTTGGCCGGATATACGTCCCATGCGCCAAATACGATGTCGCTGAGGTCGGCGATAGGAACAATCTGATTGTATTTAAGATATTTTTTGTCGGCGCCTTCACCTACTCTCATTATGTCGTACTGTGTCATAGAGCCTACGGGCTTGGCAAGGCCTTTGCGGGCCATCAATACACCGGTGATAAATGTAGAACTTACAGCACCGAGTCCTACAACGAGAATGCCAAGTTTACCTTCGGCCTTCTTTACGTCATTCTGGTTCATGTTTGTGATAGTAAATTAAATTCTTATATTAGTTATACTTCTTTCACTACGATGATTCTCTCTTTCAAAGGGAAAATCGCGTAAAAGTAGTCTTAATTTTTCAAACGTAAAAAGATTTTTCAGCTAACTTTTATTATTTTTCGTGAAGAATAATTAAAAATAAGCCTTTTTAGTTTAAATGGGTTAATAATAAATGTGATATATGGAGCGTTTGTTAAAATGCTATAATGCTACCTCGGGCAGGTCGGCAAGGCTTTTTATGATTGCCGGGTGCATGACTGCGTCTTCATCGGCGGTCCAGCCTTTTCCTTTGAGCCAAGCCACTTTACAGCCTATGCTTTCGGCCGGAACTATGTCCTTTTTATAAGAATCGCCGACAACAAGTACTTCCGACGGATTTAGGCCAAGTGCCTCCACGCCGAGGGCGAATATGCGCGGGTCGGGTTTGCGTACACCAACTACAGCGCTCTCTATGATGCTGCGGAAGTAGCGGAGCAGATCGAAGTCGGAGAGTACCGACTCGATGTTGCCGTAAAAGTTGCTGACGAGCACCATGGGATAGCTGCCGGCGAGACGGTCAAGTATGGGGCGCGCTTCTTCTACACATTCACGGGCGCGTTCATAGCAATAACTGGCAATGTCGGGTGCGAGGAGTTCGGCTTCCGATGTCTTTATGAACGACTTGTCGGCAAGATAGCCGAGCTCAATCTTCATTTTTTTTAGCAGAAGGTCGTAGAAGTTATCGTCGGGGAGTATGTGGGGAGTCTTGGCGAGTTCGCGTTCGGCATAAACGTATGCGTCACGAAATGCAGATTTGTCTATGTCCACGCCGGAGGCGCGGTATCCGTCCCATATGACTTCGCTCCAGTGGGTGCCGCGGCTGTCTATCGTGCCGCCGTAGTCAAATATAATGCCTTTTATGTCAGTATTTGCCATCTTTCAATTGGTTTGTAAACGTCTTGCATATCTTTTCGTGCCGAATTACCATATATATAAGGAGAATATTGAGCACTGTCAGCTCAAAGGCGAAGTATAGCCATGGCATCTGCAGAAACAGCGATGTAAACAGGGCTATCGTGCGCCAGTTGAATGACAATATGTTGGTGTATTTCATCAACGGCAGACTCTTGATGCGGAATGCATCGCGGAACGACTGCGGAACGACTCCGTCGGGGAAACGCCTGCGCAATTCGGCACGGAGTTCCTGCATGGAGCGGGTGGTGGCTTCCTGATTTACCGTATAGTTGGTGTAGAACGTCATTGTGAGCTTTTTCCAGAAGTTGCGGCTCCATGACAGTTCGGCAAGTTTCTTTTTCAGATTGTCGGCATTTTCCAGTTCGCTGCCCTCCTCGCCTTTAAGGAAGTACAGGTGAAACTGCCGGTAATAATCGGCCATGGCCGCCTGTTTGGCATGACATATGCCGGTCACCACGGCTATGACCCATATGAGCCACGGGTGAGCCATGAAAAATTCGGAACTGTAGTTCTCGCGCAGACATATGGCTACGTATATGGTGGCAAACCACAGGTCGCCGCTAAGTCCGTCAAGTATGCGTCCTATGCGTGAGTACTGCCGGGTCATGCGTGCGAGCTGTCCGTCGGCCGAGTCAAACGAGTTGGCCCATACAAGCAGGAGCATGCCGGCGACATTGATCCACATGTCATTGAAGTAAAATGCTATGCCTGCGCCAATGCCGAGAAATATCGATGCTATGGTTATGGCGTTGGGGGTGACTCCGAGTTTTTTTGCGAGGCATGCCCATGCATATCCTATTGGCCGGTAAAAAGCCAGATCGATATGTTCCTCGGTGTCCATCGACTTCAGGGTGTCGCGGTAGTTGGTCGAGGCCGGTTTATTGTCGTTGTTCATCGTGCGGTCTATTTACGGTCCTTGATGGTGTTGAGTATGCACTTTGCTATGTAAGGGGCGGCTTCCTGACGACACGGAGCGAAGCTGGGCCAGTCGTTGAAGTCGATGATGCGTATGGTGCCGTCGGGGCTTACTATGCAGTCGCCTCCGTAGATCTTCACGTCAAGTGCTTCGCCGGCGCGCCGGCATATGTCGCGCAGGTTGTCCTTGTCGAAACCGATGCCCTGCGACTTTCCGTTGATGGCTTCGTGGCCGTATTTAGAGTGACCGGCATCGAAAGGATAGAACCAAAAGAAAAACGAAGTATCCTGAACGCCGTAAAACTTTATGAGGTCGCCTTCGAGATGACGGTTTATTACAGCCCGTTTTATGCCGCGCAGGAAATACTCCTGAAGCACTTCCTGTGCTTCCTCGGGGTGGCGTACGTAGCTTACGTCCTCCTTGTGCATGGCGTGGAAGTCGCCGCGTTTTATCCAGCATCGGGTGAAATTGCCTTTTTTCAGTGCGGCGGTCACCCCCTCGTTCGTATTCACGATAAGGCTTTCAGGATACGGTATGCCAGAGCCTACAAGAATACGGGTCATGCGCTCGCGGGTGCAGTTCTCTATGCCGTAGCCCGAGTTTATGACAAGCGCACCCTCGTCCTCGCGTTTCTGCAGCAGGTGTATGGATTTCATTTCGCGGCACATGTTGATTATGATATCCTCTTTGACCTCGCCTGCTATGAACTGCTCCTCGCTGTAGATGCTTACTATGCACCCGCGCTTGCGCAGCTGGTCGGCGGTGGCGTTGAATATGGCCGCGTCGTTTCCTATATGATTGGGCGAGTATGCTCCGGCTCTCATGATGCCGGCGATTTTTATATCTGTCATGATTGGTTGTAGTGTATGGTCGGTTTTGTTATATTGGCCGGTGGACCGCGTTGCCTGTCAGTCGCCGTTGATAAACTTCTCGGCTGTGGCTATGTCGCCTGCATGGTCCACATCGACTATCTTCTTGAAAGGGCATGCTTTCAGCTTCAGACCGCCTTCGACGAGCGAGCGCTGGTAGTTGCGCATGCGGCTTACGCCTTTGGCCATGCAGCTGTCGAGTATGTCGAGCGCGGGAGGTGTGAGGCCGTATATGCCACCTGATATGTACTTCACTCCGTCCCACGGATTGTCGCGAAATGCGGTTATAGTCATGTTGGCGTCGACATCTATGTACAACGGTTTCTCGTCATCTATAAATGAGGTGACGGCCATATATCCGTCTGCGTCGTCGCTTTCTTCGAATGCTTTTACATAGTCGGCAAACTCTTCCTGACGGAATATTGTGTCGACGGTGGTGAGTATGAATTTGCCGGTTGAGGGGAACTCGCGGCTTACCTCTCTGAAAGAGTGCATGGAACTCGGAGTCGATTTGACGACGAGATTGAACGGTACGGGCAACTCAAGTCCTTCGAGATAGCTGCGTACTTCGGTCATCTGTTCGTTTACGATAACAGACAGCGATTCCGGATTGCACGACATCATTATGTCGATCAGACGCTTTATCATGGGCACTCCGTTGAGTAGTACAAGAGGCTTGGGGCGTGCCACCCCTTCCTGTGCGAGCCGCGATCCCTCGCCGGCGGCAATTATGGCGTAGTTCATGCTTCGTGAGTGAGGGGGTTATTGTTCGGTGTCGTCTTTTGTCAGGTCAAGCACCACGTTGTCCTTGCCTTTCTCGAAGTACTGCTTGCGCAGCGGATTGCGCCGTGCACGCGAGTAGTTTATGCGGTTGCGGTATACGTCGATAGCCATATATATGGCCTGACGCATGGACTCGGGTGATGCCAAACCTTTGCCTGCTATGTCAAAACCGGTACCGTGGTCGGGCGATGTGCGCACAAACGGCAATCCGGCGGTGAAGTTGACGCCGTAGTCCATGGCCAGAGTCTTGAACGGGGCAAGGCCTTGGTCGTGATACATGGCGAGTATGCCGTCAAACTTCGTGTAGGCGTCGGAACCGAAGAAGCCGTCGGCGGCATAGGGTCCGAAAGCCAGCACCTTCTCTTGCCGCGCCTCCTCGATGGCTGGTGATATTATGTCTTTTTCCTCGTTGCCGAGCAGCCCGTTTTCGCCGGAGTGGGGATTGAGCGACAGTACGGCTATGCGGGGAGCGTCGATGGCGAAGTCGCGTTTCAGCGACAGGTTGAATATCCCGAGTTTCTCTTTAATGGCATCTTTTGTTATGGCCGCGGCCACTTTGGCTATGGGCAGGTGTGTTGTCACGAGTGCCACTCTTATCTCGTCGGTACACAGCACCATGAGGCTTTTGTCGCCGTCGCCGAGCGATGCTTCGAGGTACTCGGTATGACCCGGGAAGTGGAATGTGTCGCTGTGTATGGTGTCTTTGTTTATGGGGGCTGTCACGAGTACGTCTATATCTCCGGCGCGAAGGTCGGTCACGGCACGTTCGAGAGCGGCAAACGCTGCTTCGCCGGCTGTTTTCGACGCTACTCCGGGCTCTATCTTTGTGTCCTCGGGCACTACGTTTATTATGTTGACCTCGCCGTCGCGAGTCTCTTCGGGCGATTGTATCTGCACCATATTGAACTGGGGCAGGTCGGCGCCTTTGCGGTAGTACGACGCTATTTTGGCCGAGCCGTATATGACGGGAGTGCATAATTCGGTCATGCGCTGGTCTTCGAGGGCCTTTAAAATCACCTCGTAGCCTATGCCGTTTATGTCGCCGTGGGTGATGCCTATCTTTATTTTTCTATTGTCTTTCATTGCAATTTATTGAAATATACCGCTAAATTACAAATAATCCCACACATACACATAACTTTTATGAAATTACGCCTTGACCTGCGAGTACATCCATGCTATTTCCTCGGCCCAGATGTCCCAGTCGGGAGTCTCGAGAATGAGCGGAATGCCTTCCATGCGCTGGTCCTGCATGAGCATCGTGAAAAGAGTGTGACCTATGGCTCCCTTGCCGAGGCTCTCATGGCGGTCCACACGTGAGCCGAGACCCTTTTTGCTGTCGTTGATGTGCATGGCTGACAGGTATTGCATGCCTACCGTGTCGTCAAATTCCTTCCATGCCGCTTCGTAGCCTTCGGGGGTGGCCAAGTCATAGCCGGCGGCGAAGGCGTGGCATGTATCGATACATACTCCTACGCGCGACTTGTCGTGAACCTTGTCGATAATACGGGCGAGGTGGTGGAAGGTAAACCCGAGATTGGTGCCTTGTCCGGCGGTATTCTCTATGACCGCTTTTACGCCGGTGGTATTGTCAAGGGTCATGTTGATAGACTCGGCTATAAGGTCGAGGCAGTCGTCGGCCGCGATGAGATTGAGGTGGCTGCCCGGATGAAAGTTAAGCATGGTTAAGCCGAGTTGTTCGCAGCGGCGAAATTCGTCGAGAAATGCCTCTCGCGACTGGGCGAGCTTGGCGGCGTCGGCCTGTCCGAGATTTATAAGGTAACTGTCGTGAGGCAATATCTGTGCCGGAGTGTAGCCGCACTCCTCGCAGTTTTTCTTGAACGCTTCGGCTTCCTTGTCGGATATCTCTTTGGATTTCCAGCGCGACGGATTGCGGGTAAACAGCGCAAATGCTTCGGCTCCTATGGCACGGGCGTTGAGGGGCGCTTTGCTTACTCCGCCCTCTACCGACACGTGTGCTCCTACATATTTCATATCGTTATCGAGTCTTGTGTTAATGATTGTTTTTTGAACAGTTCAGAATGGGAACCTAACCTGAGCAAGGCAATAGTATCGGTCTCCTCATTGAACCAAATTAATAAAAAATCGCCCTCTATATGACATTCAAAGCATCCTTTGTATTCTCCGATCAGCTCATGAAGCCTGTATCTCTCCGGAAGTTTTATCTCATTCTTGAGCATCCGTAGAACTTCATTGAGGGCTTTTAGCTTTTGGGGTTGATTAAGAATACGCTTTAAGTCTTTCTTAAATTGGCCGGTGTATCTTAGCTCTATCATAAACCTATTGAGCCAAGCATGGATTCTACGCTTGACGTGTCAACCGGTCCGTCAAGTTTACCTGATTTTGCCTCTTTTAATGCGGCCTTGGTCGTCTCGTTAGGCTCATGATAAACTGCGTCGAGCAGAAGACATTCTACATAATTGTTCAAACTGCGACGATCTTTGGCTGCAAGTTCTTTTAAGGCGTCAAGAAGATAAACAGGCAGACGGAATACATGGGCTTTCTTTTCAAGTGCTAAATCCATATTGATATTATTTAGTATACAAAATTAATACATTGTGTAATCAAAAACAAGCTATGTCGGATTAAAGTTGCTTTTCCCGAATATAAAAAAGGAGAGGACGCGGCTTGTGTCGCTCCGCGTCCTCTCCGATGCAATGACGGTATGTTTTATCTGCTCATGATGACAACCATCATTTTTTTGTCAGTCTTATTACGGTAAGTGAGTTGGGCTCGAAATTGTAATCGAATTTCGAGGAGAAGCCCGGGTATGTATGCTCTTGCGGCGATATGCGCAGCGGCTCGTCAAAGGAGTTTTCATCGGTGGCTGCATCGGCTTTAAGTACGATGACACGTCCGGTATGCTCTACGTCGCCGTTTGTAAATGTTATCCGCGCTTTACACTTTTCAGGAGTGGCGTTGACAATCTTAAGTATTACTTCACCCGATGCTTCGTCATATCCGGCTGCATAGAACTTGCGTTCCATAGGCTCGGTCGTGTAGGTCACTTTCAGTTTATTGTCAAGATAGTATTCGGCTTTGCCGTGTCTGAGCACTATGCGAGCCTTGCACCAACGGCCTGAGTCGAGTCTGTCAGGCACAACAAGTGATATCGGCGATGAATTGTCGTCTTCCAGACCCTCTATGGCCGATGCCGTATTGTTCCAGCCTCCCGCGTTAAGCATGTATCCTTTTTTAAGATCGGGCGACTGCAGGCCGAAGAAGCATAAAAAGCCTTCATTACCACCGGTCTTTTTGACCTCAAATTCGATTACGGAGCCGTCCGTTGCCCGGCCGCCTGTCCATATAAGGGCTGTGCGGTTTTCAATGCCTGTCTGTGAGGCAACTCCGTCGCCGCGTGTCCATTGGCCGCGCGGAGTTACCCACTGTGTGTCGTCATTCATGTCGGCTTTTATGACATTGCCGTTTGCGTCGGTCACTTTCAGGTTGCGGAACTGTGTCTGCGTACTCCATGTGCCTAAGCCGATATAGCTGTCGACGCCTATGAGCGGTGCCGAGTCGGCCGACTTTATGTCGGCGTTGACCTTGAGGTTGTAGTCGGGACGGTTTTGGGCAAACATTTTCTGCACGTAGTACGATGACCTGCCCACTACTTGGTCATTGTCAACCCATATAAGGTTTACGGGCCATGCGCGGTCGTTGCGGTTCTCTATTAGCGGTGCGTAAGAAGCCATTTTCACTATATCGCCGTTACGCTCTATGCCTGTGAGGAATGCCGCCTCACTTAGCGCCGCCAACATGTTGCCGCCTCCTACATTCTGGTTACATGAATATTCACCGACATATATGTCGTGTTTCCCGCGCTCGTAGTTGTCTATGAGGCGTGTGGTATTGAAGAAGTGCTTGGGCTCCACATACCAGTGCGGGTCGACCATTTCGATCGTGTCGGCTCCTTCGCTTCCTTCAAGGCCGTAATTGGATATCAGTGTGAGGTCAGGATATTTTTCTTTTATGGCCTTGTAGAACATATTGTAGCGTCGGTCGTATATCGGGCCGAAGTTCTCGTTGCCTATTTCCACGTAGGCGAGCGGGTACGGCTCGGGATGTCCTTCGGCCGCTCTCACGGCGCCCCATCGGCTGTCGGTGTCGCCTATGGCGTATTCTATGGCATCCAATGCATCCTGTATGTAGTACAGCGCTTCCTCGTCGCTACAGTATTCACCTGAGCGACCGTAGCATGCGAGCCCTACATTGCACACATACATGCCTTTGGCTCCGAGGTCCTCGCAGAAGTCGAGAAACTCCTTGTAGCCGAAACCGTAAGTGGTGCGGTAGCCCCATGTGTCATACTCTCCGGGGCGTGATGCCGGATCGCCGAGAGTCTTTTTCCAGTCAAACCGGTTATTGAGCGTTATGCCCTCGACCACGCATCCTCCGGGCCATCTTACGAAGCCGGGGTGCAGCTCTTCGAGCATGAGAGCCACATCTTTGCGCATGCCGTTCTCGCGGCCCTTGTAGGTGTCTTCAGGAAACAGCGACACATAGTCGAAGTAGTAGGTGCCGGCTCCGGGAAGTTCTATTGACAGACGGCCGTCGGAGGTTGTGTCTGATGCTTGGAGCACCGCTTTGTATTCGTGCCATTCCCCGTCGGTGTCGAGTGTCACGGGCACGCTGCCGAGCTCCTCGCCCGAAGCTCCGGTCAGCCTGACAGTCATATCCTTGCCGCCGTCGGCAGTGCGTACATACATGCGCAGACGGTAACGGGCGTCTTTTTGTAATGCAACTCCCCAATAGCCCTTGTTGACAAGCGCCACTCCCTTTCCGGGATTCTTGACAGTCAGGCGCAGGGATGTGGGCGCGGTGGCGAAATTGGGATTGTCCGTAACCGTACGGGCCTCTGCCGCGGCATTGCCACGTTTTATTATCTCCCAGCCCGGAAACGGGTCATCACCCCACCGGTAACTTTTGGTCGTGGGTTCGCCCGTGATATAATTGTCTACCACCGGTGGCACGAGAGCTCCGTTTTCTACATGATAGCCTTCGGGCATCACACGTTCCTCAAAGCTGCGGTTCATGAGCATTTCGCCATACAGCCCTCCGTCGCCGGCATGGTTTATCTCTTCAAAGAAGATACCGTACATGGCAGGCGACACTTCGGCCTGACGCGAGGAAAGGTCTATGTCGAGCACCATGTCCTGACCGCCGGCGCCCTGTGCGGCGACGGCAGTCAGCAAAAACAACCCTATAGTAATATGCTTCATGGCGTTCAGTCAGTTAATTTCTTTTCGATGCGGAATCCGCTGAAACAATGCTCTATATCCACCTCCATGGAAGGCTGGAAATTCATGCGGAAGTCGCACCATCCGGCCGGCTTCTGCGTGGCTACAAGGTCAGCGAACTCGATTCTTACCGTACACCATTCGCCGAACGTGTTGAAACTCTTTTCTGACGACGGATTCCAGCAATACTTATTGGTGTCGTTGACAAATGTGATAAGATAGCCGAAGTCGCCGCAGTCGGGGAACGGAGTGTTCATGTTGGAGCATGTCTCGAATTTAAATACGTAGTCCTCAGGATTGTCGGCTATGTCATCGGCTATTCCGAACCCGGCGCCGAATACCGTGTACCACTCCCATGCGCCGAACGGTTTCTTTATGTAGAAGTATGGTCCGCACAGCAGGGGAGGCTGACCGGCCTCAGGTTGGCTTACCAACACTCCGTCGCCCCAGTACATGCCGGTCCAGTCGGCAAATATAAGGTCGTCTTTGCGGGCATAGGGAACAGTGACGGCTGACTGTCCGTTGACGCCGATCCATTCAAATCTTATGGTCGAGTTCGGTGTCGCGTTTTCTGGTATGGCTATTGTCATTTCGGAGTCGGTGACGTCCTGTACGGCAAGTTCCTCGCCGTTCATGATGACTTTGGAAGTCTCCTTGCGTCCGAACCCGTGCAGGTCGAAGTATGCTCCCGATACTTTGGCAAGCGACCCCGGAAGAGCCATCTCGTTATACAGTCCTTTTATCTGCACGTCAGGTATGATGACCGTGAAGTCATACTCTGTCTTGCCGAGGGCTGTCGTATAATATATCTTGTTGCTTATCACTTCGGGCGCTTTGGCGGGTACTTCGAGCCATGCGCCGGTAGAGGTGGCATAGACGTCATCGACAACTATCTCGATGTCGTTAAGCATTATTTTAGTTATATTACTCAGATTCTTGCCCCGCAGCATTATGAAGCGTCCGAAGTCGGCCGCTTCGAGCGGTTCTGTCAGTTCGGTGTCATTTGCGTCATAGACCCCGGTTATGACGGGCGGTCCGTAAGAGGTCATGCCGTCATCGTAGTTGTCGTTATAGTCGACAATATCGTTGCATGACGCTGTCACCGTCATTATGCCGATGACTGCGCACAAGAGTTTGAAATAGTATCTGTACATTGTATTTGTGCTTGTGGTTAATGATTGTTTTATGACCAGCCCGGGTTGTTGGTGGCTATCGATGTGTTGCTGTCTATCTCCGATACGGGCAACGGCCACAGCAGATGTTTGCTCTCGCGGTATTTATATATGTTGTTCTCATCGTAGCGGGTTTGTGAACCGTCGCTGTTTATGCCGCCGATAGCGTTCATGGCATCGATATATATGCCCCAGCGTATGAGGTCCCAGCGTCGGTCGCCCTCCATGGCGAACTCTTTGGCCCGCTCTTCGATGATGGCCGAGCGTAACGCAGCCTGCGATGTAATGGCTCCGTTGCCCGACACGGTGGCTTCGGTGGCATTGCTGCGGCGTCGTACCTCATTAAGACGTGCTACAGCCTCGGCCGAAACGCCCCCGTCAAGCTCGCACTTGGCTTCGGCATATAGTAACAGTACGTCGGCGTAGCGCAGGAAAGGCCAGTAGGCGTCGGTGCGCTCTATTTTCGGGTCGGTGACGTCATCGTACTTTGTGGTAAACGCCATGCAGCGGCTTGACCCGAATTCATAACCGTAGCTTACTCCGTCGTTATATGGCGCCACCGGATTATGTACAGTTCCGTCATCATCGGTGTATCCTTTGGCCATGCGTTCATACTCGGTGGTGCCGGGATAGTAGCTGCCGCCGTTCCATGACACGTCATCGGTATAGCGGAAGCGGTGCTTTACGCCCTTGAGCACACGATAGTCGGTCGACTCGAAGAGCTGATACCAGTGCCAGCGGCTTCCTATCCACATACCGCTGCTTACGTTGCCGGCGCCGTCCTGCTGTCCGCTGAAGTAGCGGTGTATGTGGGTGCCGTATTTTTCATCGCCGCTTACCGAGCAGAGCATGAACATGTGCTCGGTCTTGTTGTAGAAGCCGCGCTTCCAAAGGTTGTCGTACGGCAGCAGGCTGTAGTTGCCGTATTGGCCTTCTATTATATTCTCGGCATAAGTGGCGGCTTTAGTATAGCACTCCTGCCAGTCGAAGTCGTATCCTGCCACGGCGGTCTTGGCGAATGTGCGGTTCACGATGCTTGTGGGAGCTTTTACGCCGGAAGCGTCGTAATGATATGCCTCACCGGTCTTTACCGTTATTTCCGTTCCGGCCGGCATTGACGCCGATGCCATTGTAGCGTACACTTTTACCAGAAGCGCTGCGGCCGCGCCTTTTGATGCATGTCCTTCTACAAATTTTGAATCGGTATTGCTGAACAGCAGGTCTATGGCTCCGTGCTCTTCGCCTTCGCCGGCAAGAAGACGTATTATCTCGGCATACACATCTTTGATGGCGGCGCGGGGTTTGTTCAGTGATTCGCCATCGTTCATCACCGCCACGCTCTCTTGTGTCGAGAACAGAGGTATCTCGCCATATGCGCGTGTGAGCATGAAGTAAGAGAATGCTTTGAGAAACCGCATCTCGCCTATGCAGTTGTCTTTGACATCGCTGTCGACGTTTGACATCAGGCTTATATAATGTTCGGAATATGCGGTGCGGAATACGAGGTTATAGAAGCCTTTCCAGAAACTGTCGATAATCTCGTCGCTCTGGAAGTTGCCCGCTCCTACCGATGAGAATGCCCAGTCGGGACCGCTTGTGTAGTCGCAGTCCATCTCAAGTACACGGGGGAAGTAGCTCCAGCGGGCCATATCATCGAGCATTTTGCTGTAAGTGCCTGTCACCCACTGCTGGGCCGCCTCGTTGCTGTCGCCGACCTGACCCGGTTTTACGAAGGCATAAGGCTTTTCTTCCAGAAAATCGGAGCAGGCATAGGCCATAATAAGTGAAAACATGACTACAGCCGCGCGTGCTGTGTGCAGTATGATATTGTTTGATTTCATCGTGTTGTAGTTTTTAATTTTAGAATGACACATTCAGGCCAACCGAATAGGTGCGGCTTGACGGATATGAGTAGCAGTCTACACCGCGGCGCGATGCGTCGGAGCCAAATGAGTTTACTTCGGGGTCAAACCACCGGTATTTGGTGATTGTAAAAAGGTTGGACGCGCTGGCGTAAAGTTTTATGCCCTTTATGCCTTTTACCGGATTGTTAAGGTTATATCCGATGGTAAGGTCTTTCAGCTTAAGGTAGGAGCCGTCCTCGACATACCGGTCAGAGATTTTCCATTCCCGTTCGTAGCCCTGAACCGGTTTGGGCCACCGGGCGCCTGATGTATTGTCTTTTGACCACCGTTCATTATAGGCGAATACCGGAATGTTGTTGATATTTCCCATCTGAACGTCCATCAGGTTGCCGTTGAATATGTCATTGCCGTAGCTTCCTTGAAAGAAGATGCTGAGGGTGAAGTTTTTCCACTCCAAATTGTTGGTTATGCCGTAGACGAAGTCGGGGTTGGTGTCACCGATTATAGTGCGGTCCGATGCGGTGATGCCGGGCTGTCCGTCGAGGTCGCGGTATTTTATTTCGCCTACCATGGCCAGCCCTTTTTTACGTATGGCCGGATCGGGGTCGGCCATTACCTCGGCGAGATTGTCGTAAAAACCGTCCTCCACGTAGCCGTATATGGCGCCTATGGGGTAGCCGTTGCGCTGTATGAACACTTGGTCGGCCGCGTGCCACAGGCGGGTGGCGTACTGGTCTAACGGAAGTCCTCCGATCTTGTTGCGGTTAAACGATATGTTGGCTTTCATGTTCCACCTTACGGGAGTGTAGGCGAGTATGACGAAACTGCCGCTCAGTTCAAGACCGTCGTTTGTTACGTAGGCGCTGTTGACCATCTTGCGGTTGAAGCCGTTGGACGGGGCTATGATGACTTCCTGAAGCAGATCGCGGGTCTTTTTGCGGTAGTAGTCGGCTGTGAAGCTGATGCGGTTGTTGAGGAAGCTCATGTCGATACCTATGTCAAACTGACGGGTGGTCTCCCAGCGCAGATCGCCTGATGCCGGGCCACGCCACTCGACATTGGCGAACCCGTTTGATAGCGAGCCTCCGAACGGATATTGGGCCGCAAACAGCATGGGCAGTGTGCGGTAGCTGCCTATACTTTGATTGCCGGTCTCGCCATAGCTTAGTCGCAGCTTGAGGTTGCTGAACAGGCCGAGGTCGCGTATGAACTTCTCCTCGCTAAGTCGCCATGCCACGGCCGCCGAGAAGAAATGTGCCCACTTGTTCTTTTCGGTAAATTTGCTCGACCCGTCGGCACGGTATGATGCCGTGAGTATGTAGCGGTCGTTGAATATATAGTTGACGCGTCCGAGAAATGAGGCCATTGTCGACTCGCCACGGTCGCTCTCGAGCTTGCCTTGGTTTTTGCCGAGGCTCATGTCATGATACAGAGTATTGTCGTTGGGAAAGTCGGTGGCTGACATTGACTTGCTGCCCCAGCTTATCTTTTCAGCCGTGAATCCGCCTACAGCGTTGAGGGAGTGCATGCCGAAGCGCTTGTCAAATGTTATGAGCGACTCGCTTGTTATGCTGTTGTACCAGTTGTCGGCTTTTGAGCCTTTGCCGTTTATTCCGAAACTGCCCGATCCTTCCTGAGTCTGACGTCCGTAATATGTGCCACGGTCACGGCCCGAGTAGCTGATACCGATATTCTGGCGAAATTTCAGACAGGGCAGTATGGTGGCCTCAAGGTACGATGAGGTGAATACGTTTACGGCGCGTATGTTGTCGTATGAGTCATTGATGTAGGCGTAGGGGTTGGATGCGAGCCAGTTGTATTCCTCTTCAGGTACGTCGTCCATGTGCAGCGGGTCGTAGTTGGGCGGGAACACGAGGCTGGAGCGTATCACACCGTACTCGTAGGAGTTGGTTCGGGAGAAGTCGGTATCGGTATTTGTGAAGTTGATGTTGGTGCCCATGTCGAGCCAGCTGTTGATCTTGCGTCCCAGCGAGGCGCGTATGGAGTATCGGGTAAAGCCCGACTTCTTTATTATTCCGCGCTGGTTCAGGTAGTTGCCCGAGAATGAATACCATCCTCGGTCTGAACCGCCCGATACCGTGATGTTGTATTCCTGAGAGAATCCGTTCTGATATATGAGGTCCTGCCAGTCCGATCCTCCTACCCATGTCTTGAATCCGTTTTCGTCGGTGTACCATTCGGGATTTAGAAAGTCGTCGGGAGCGGGTGAATACTCGCCTGACAGTATGTTGCCGTCTTCATCCTCCTTGTAGTACCATTGTCCGGGAAACGGCAGGTCGGAGTATGGGCGGTTGTTGTATATGGCGCCGTTTTCCATCTGCTCGTTTCGGTAGCGGGCATAGGTCACCGGGTCAAGTGTCGATACTTTTTTGCCTATTCTAGAGAACGAGAAGTTGGCGGAGAACTCTACGTTGTCATATCCTTTTTCGCCGCGCTTGGTGGTGATGAGGATGACGCCGTTGGCTCCTCGCGAGCCGTATATGGCTGCTGCAGAGGCATCCTTGAGCACCTCAATCGACTCTATGTCGTGAGGGTTGATGAATGCCAGCGGGTTGCTGTTGTTGTTACTGTCGTAGTTGGTTTCGGAGCGGGACGGGTCTGATCCGGTGTCAAACGGTACACCGTCCACTATGTAGAGCGGTTGTGAGCTTGTGCTGAACGAGTTGGCGCCTCGCACCTGAATGCTGATACCGCCGCCGGGCGCACCGTCGTTTTGTGTCACTTCGACACCGGCTATTTTACCCTGAAGTCCGCGGCCGAAGTCGGTCGGATTGCCCTTCATGAGGTCGCTTCCTTTAAGTTGACCTACAGCTCCCGAAAGGTCGCGCTTTTTCATGCTGCCATAGCCTACCACCACTACCTCTTCAAGATTTTCGGTGTTCTCCTGCATCTTGTAGTTGTACACATTGTTCTTGCCGACGGTAAAGGTCAGGGGAGTAAAGCCTACATAGGCCACGCTTACGCTCTGGCCCTCCTTTATCCCGCTAAGGTTGAACTTGCCGTCTATGTCGGTTATTGTGCCTTGCTGTGCTCCATCGGCCATGATTGTGGCTCCGATAAGAGGCTCTCCGTCGGGTCCGGTTATGGTGCCCGATATATTTTTGGGAGCCGTTGCCGGAGTCTTGTCGGCTGTCTTGGCTTCTATGATTATGGACTTTGGCGACACTATGCGGTAACTCACCGCGGTGTTTGCAAAAATTTTATCCAGAATATTTTTTACCGGAGTGTCTTTACATTTGAGGTTGACTTTGGGCAGCTGTTTTAGAAGGGCTGTCTTGTAAGCAAAGCGATAAGAGGTTTGCGACTCAATGGATCGGAGTACTTGCTCGACTGTGGAGTTTTGCGCCTCGATAGTCGCTACCGGTGGTTTGCCTTGTGCGAACATACACAAATCGGCCGTCATAGCGATAATGATAGCTACAATCCAATGTCTGATTTCACATTGCATTTTCATGAGTTGTCTTGTTGGTTTAATAATTGGTTTAGGTTTTGGTTCATTATAGGTATCCCATCGGGAATACTGTTGTTAAGACACGGACCTATGTTTATTATACCAACAAATTTATATGTTTTATAACATATTTTGTGATTCTTGCATATGTGAAATTTACCGTATCGGTTTCAAGAAGCGTTGTCGCGTTTTTATTCTACGGTAGGGTTTGATGTGTCGAAGCCGTATATGTAGCTGAGTGTTTCGAGTGTTTCCGACAAACTTCCGCCCGGTAGGGTTCCGGAGAAGTTTTCGTTGATTTTATTTTTAATCGCGGGATTTAGTTTTACGCCATAATGGTTTTCTATCACGGCCACTATGCTTTCGGGCGATGCATCGTCAAAAATCAGCTCTTTTGCCATCCATTGTGTGCTACCGTCGATAGCGGCGGTGTCTACGCTGAATTTGTCGCTTCCCGGGGTCAGTGTGGCCCGTTCACCGGGTGACAGGGTCACTTTCTCATCCGAGCCTGTAGCGGTAAGGGCTACCTTGCCGCTTTCAAGGGTCAGTGAGGACGGGTGGCCGCTATCGCCGGCTACGATATTGAATTTTGTGCCGAGAACCTCTACGGTCATTTCGGGAGCGAGTATTTCAAACGGGTGGTCGGCATCCTTGGCCACGTCAAAGTATGCCTCACCGTGAAAGGTGACCTGACGGCGCTTTTTCACGCTGAAATCAGCGTGAAACTCCAATCGGCTGTCGCCGTTTAGCGTCACTGCCGTACCGTCGGGCAGTGTCACGGTGGATATTTCGCCTGCGGCCGTGCTTACGGAACACATGGCCGATGAGCCGTCCGGTATGTCACGCCCTGAAAAATAAAGATATGCGGAGGCTATTATGAATATAGGCAGCAGTATGGATGCAGCCGTTAGCGCTATGCGGTAACGGCGTATCTGCCGCGCTTTAAGCTGATCCGTATCTATACGGGAGTCTATTCTCTTTTTTATACGGCGCAGCATATCGTCATCGGTGCACGCGTTGTCGCCTGTGTCTTCACTCAGGTATTGTGCGAGCTCATCGTTGGACGAAGAGTTGATATGACTTTTCAGACGCCTGAGGTCGTCGGGCGTAAGCCGGTCATTTTTCAGTTTGTTAAATAATTCATCCATTGACATGCGATATATTGAATTTTGGTTTCGGACTCCTATATTATTAGACACGTATATTGTCGATAAATACTTTTAAAAACGCGAAAATTATGACAGAGTCATACTTCAACAGAGGCAGCAGGCGCTGACGCAGGGTCTTTAGCCCGCTTGACAGGGCGTTTTTTACGGTCTGTGGACGAAGCTGAAGCCTTCGGGCTATTTCATCGACCGGCATGTTGTACAGACGCGATAGTGTCACTACCGCCATCTGGGTTTTGGGCAGGGAGTTGATGCAGTCCATGACTATATGCTCAAACTCCTTGTACTCAATGGCTGACGAGCCCGATGCTTCCTGTGCGTGCTCATCCCGTATGGCCACATAGTCTTCGTAAAGTGGCGAATTGACCTTCGCTCTGTATATGTTGATTATGCGGTTGCGGGCGGCGGTGTATAAAAACGGTTTTACGCTTGTGGTGTTTTTCAGCTTGTTACGATTGTTCCACAGCGCTATGAATACATCCTGCACTATGTCCTCGGCATCTTCGGCCGAGTTAAGGTACTTCATACAAAACGACATTATGCGTCCGGCATACAGGCCGTAGAGCCTGTCAAATGCATGGCGGTCGCCCGCGTTCAGATGCTTTATGAGGTCTTGTTCCATTGTCTGCTCGGTTGTTGGCGCCGCAAATTTAAGAATAAATACCGTTACGAGACAATATTGTATTGTGTAAAACCGATACTATCTTTATTTAATCAAAAACCGCATGATGATTGTTATACAAGAGTATAACGTATGTATTGTCATGAAGCTTTCGACGAGGGATACACGATATATAAAGACGGTGCTGTATGTGATGGTGTTTTTGCTGTCGCTCGGTCTTATCGTTTACATATCCATCGATACTTTCACCGGCGTGGACTTCCTGAAAAACGAAAGTTATATGCGTTTTCAGCTCTTGGTATGTGTGGTGTTTATGACCGACTTTTTTATAGAGTTGTTTATGGCTGATGACAAATGGCGATACATGCGTCAGCGCTGGTTTTTCTTCATGGTGTCGATACCGTATCTCAACATTATAAGCCTGTGGCATATTGATTTTTCGAGGGAGGTGTTGTATTTCCTGCGTTTTGTGCCGCTGGTGCGCGGGGCGCTCGCTTTGTCGATAGTGATAGGCTACATGACGTCCAATAGATTGTCGTCGCTGTTGTTTTCTTATCTGGCCATAATGTTGTCAGTGATTTATTTCGCGAGCCTGATATTTCTTGAAAAGGAGCAGCCGGTCAACAATATGGTGCCTGACTACGGGGCCGCTCTATGGTGGGCGTGTATGAACGCTACAACTATAGGGTGTGACATATACCCGGTGACAGTAGCGGGCAAGATACTTGCCGTGATACTTGCCGGTATGGGTATGATGATGTTTCCGCTTTTTACGGTGTATATAACCGGATTGGTACAGCGTTACAACAGCCGGCGCGGCACGACTATGTTCAGTGCTCCGCTTAAAGTGAAGAGGTCTGACACCGGTGATTATAAAGGTGCGACATGAGAATCGACCCGGTAAATGAAGATTATTGGGCTAAAAATGTTAAATTTGCAGTTTAAAAGATAATTATGGGAAGACTTGTAGCAATAGTCGGACGCCCGAATGTGGGTAAATCGACGCTTTTCAACCGACTGACACAGACACGCACGGCGATTGTCGACGATACAGCCGGTACTACCCGTGACCGTCAGTACGGCAAGGTAGACTGGTGCGGGAAGGAATTTTCGATTGTCGATACCGGCGGATGGGTCGTAAATTCGGAGGATATCTTTGAAAGCGAGATCAACAAGCAGGTGTATCTTGCCATCGAAGAGGCCGACGTCATACTTTTTGTGGTCGACGCCATGAACGGAGTCACCGACCTCGACGATCATGTGGCCAACATACTTCGCCGTTCCAAGAAGCCGGTGATACTTGTGGCCAACAAGACCGATGCCGGGGAGTCGCGCTTCAATGTTCCCGAATTTTATTCGCTGGGCCTCGGCGAGCCATACTCGATATCGTCGGCCAACGGGTCGGGTACGGGTGAATTGCTCGACGAGATAGTCAAGGACCTGCCCGAGGATGACTCCCAAGAGCAGGAACTGGAGAAGATACCTAAATTCGCTATCGTGGGGCGCCCTAATGCGGGAAAGTCATCGATTATAAACTCGTTTATAGGCGAGGACCGCAATATTGTGACTAATATAGCCGGCACTACCCGCGACTCCATATACACGCGCTACAATAAATTCGGCTTCGACTTCTACCTTGTCGACACTGCCGGCATACGTAAGAAGAACAAAGTCAACGAAGACATAGAGTACTACTCCGTGATACGCTCCATAAGGGCTATCGAGGCGTCGGATGTATGTATACTCATGGTTGACGCCACGCTCGGCATAGAGAGTCAGGATGTAAGCATATTCTCGCTTATTCAGCGCAACAAGAAAGGGCTTGTGGTGTGTGTCAACAAATGGGACCTTGTCAAGGACAAGTCGCAGGAGGCCATACGCCATTTCGAGGCGGCTATACGCAACCGCTTCGCTCCGTTCACCGATTTTCCCATCATTTTCGGCTCGGCGCTTACCAAGCAGAGGATATTCAAGGTTATCGAGACTGCTGTGGACGTGTATAAAAACCGTGAACGCATAATACCCACCTCGCAGCTCAACGTGTACATGCAGGAGGTGATAGGCGCTTATCCTCCCCCGGCCAATAAAGGCAAATACATCAAGATTAAATATGTGACCATGCTAAAGGAGTCACCAATTCCCACATTTATATTTTTCTGTAACCTCCCCCAGTGGGTCAAAGAACCCTATCGACGTTATCTGGAAAACAAGATTCGAGAGAAATGGGACTTTACAGGTACGCCGATCAACGTTTACATGCGTGAGAAGTAGGTCGTAAAAACAAAAAAACAGAAAAATGAAGACATTTGAAGAATTGGGAGTGCGCGGTGATCTGCGCAAGGCCATTGAAGAGATGGGTTTTGAACACCCCATGCCGGTACAGGAAAAGGTTATACCTCATTTGCTTAATGAGGACGGTGATGTGGTGGCGCTTGCCCAGACAGGTACGGGTAAGACGGCCGCTTTCGGATTGCCGGTGCTGCAGCGCCTTAATCCCTCGGCCAATGTGCCTCAGGCGCTGATCATCGCTCCCACAAGAGAGTTGTGCCTGCAGATAGGCAGTGACTTGGCCGACTTTTCCAAGTACATGCCGGCTGTAAGGGTGCTGCCTGTATACGGAGGATCGAGCATTGAGAGCCAGATACGCAGTCTCCGACAGGGCGTTCAGGTCATTGTGGCCACGCCCGGACGTCTGCTCGACCTTATGAAACGCGGAGTTGTGGATCTTTCCAACGTGCATACCGTTATTCTCGATGAGGCTGACGAAATGCTGAACATGGGCTTTATCGATGATATAAACGATATACTCTCACATGTGCCCGATGACCGCAAGATGCTGCTGTTCTCGGCTACGATGCCCAATGAAATCGCCAAGATTGCCAAGCGATACATGCATGACCCGCAGGAGTTTGTGGTGGGAGAGAAAAATACCGGATCGGAGAATGTAAGACACGTGTATTATATGGTTCACGCGCGCGACAAGTATCTTGCGCTTAAGCGCATTGCCGATGATACCCCCAATATATACGGCATCATCTTCTGCCGCACCCGTAAGGATACTCAGGAGATTGCCGACCGGCTTATACAGGACGGATACAACGCCGACTCGCTGCACGGAGAATTGTCGCAGGCACAGCGCGATCAGGTGATGAAGAAATTTCGTGACGGGGTGCTGTCGCTGCTTGTGGCTACCGATGTGGCTGCACGCGGTCTTGACGTGAGCAATCTTACCCATGTCATAAACTACGGACTTCCTGATGACATAGCCACCTATACCCACCGCTCCGGCCGTACGGGCCGAGCAGGTAAAACCGGCATATCGGTGGCCATTATTCATTCGCGAGAGCGCAATAAGTTGCGTGACATAGAGAAGAAGATAGGCAAGACCTTTGAACGCAAGGAGGTGCCTACCCCTGAGCATATCATAGAGAAACAGTTGTATAATCTTGCTGACCGCATAGAGCGCGTAAAGGTCGACGATGAGGAGATAGCGAAGTATATACCCGGTGTAAGCCGAAAACTGTGCTGGTTGTCGCAGGAGGACCTGCTTAAGCGCGTGGTGTCGCTTGAATTCAACCGCCTGCTTGAGTATTATAAAGATGCTCCGGTCATAGATTTTATCGACGAAAAAACCAAAAAGGAGAAGAAAGAGCCGGCGCGTCCGCGCACCGCGGCAGAAAAGGACCGCCGTACTGCCGACCGCGGAATGGCGCGTATATATGTCAACGCCGGTAAGAACGACGGCTTTTATGCCGGAAATCTTATAGATATACTTAACCATGCCATACACGGAGCGCGAGTCGATGTAGGACGTATAGACCTCATGCCGGGCTATTCGCTTTTTGACGTGAAAAAGTCCGATGCTCGCAGGGTAGTGGACGGCATGACAGGCCTCGATTTTGTCGGACATAAACTTTACGCCGAGATAGCCGATCCGGAGAAAGATTATTCGCGGGCTTCACGGCGCAAACGCGACTCGAAAGAGGATAAGAACGGAGGAAGTTTTGATAAATTCATTAAAAAAGGAAAGAAAGGTTCCCGTAAACACTGACAATTATGAAAAGATTGATAAATATAGCCGTTGTCATGGTTATGTCGTTGGCCGGAATGCAGAATGCATCGGCACGGCTTACGGCTGCAGGCGCTTTTGCCGATGCTCCGGCACCGTTGTTTCCGTTGCTTGACAAGAACGCACGTCTTGACATGATCGATTACTTCAACAGCGGCTCGGCCACTCCTACACAGAATGCCCTGCAGGGCAAGTCGCGTGTGACCGCATTGACGCCGGATGACATAAAGATAGCCATGACCGACGCGTCATCCTATCAGATATCCATACTGCCTTATGGTAATGACTCGATAATTGCGGTCATACAGACTGTGGCGGCTCCGGCTCATGACAGCCATATATCGTTTTACAATCGTCGCTGGGAGAAGATGTCGGCCCCTCTGTTCAAGGCTCCGGACCTTGACGCATGGCTTACTTCCGACGGCGATAAGGATGCATCCAATGTCGCTGCTCTCATACCGTTTATGCTTGCAAAGTATGATTACGATAATGCTACTGCCGTGCTTACTCTGACCAACAATCTTCAGGAATTTCTGTCGCCCGATGTCTACAAGATGGTGTCGGCCTCAATACACCCCGTACTTAAGTATCGCTGGACGGGAAAGATGATGGAGCCGATGGGTAAGTAACCGTCTTTTCTGCTGTTGATGGAGTCGCTGACACTGCTGCAACTTAACAAACGCATAGCGTCGCTCGTTATGACGGGTGCCACACAGAATGTGTGGATTACCGCCGAATTGAGCGACGTCATTGTACGTGGCGGACATTGCTATATGGAATTGCTTCAGAAGGACTCCGCAAGCGGTGCTACTGTGGCGAAAGCGCGCGGTGCCATATGGGCCAACAGGTTTGTAGACATACGCCAGCGTTTTCTGACCGCTACCGGGCAGGATTTTCGTACCGGACTTAAAGTGATGCTTTGTGCATCGGTGTCCATGCATCCGGTCTATGGTATGTCGCTGGTCATAAATGCCGTGAATCCGGAATACACGATGGGCGACATAGTGCGTCGCCGCAACGAGATGATTGCACGGCTGAAGAGCGAGGGTATAATCAATATGAACCGTGAGCTGCCTTGGCCCGTGCCGTCATTGCGTATAGCCGTTATATCGGCCGAAGGAGCGGCGGGCTACGGCGATTTTATGAAGCAGCTGACTGATAATGCTTTGCGTCTTCGTTTTGTGACAAAACTTTTTCCGGCAATGATGCAGGGCGACCGTGTGGTACCTACAGTCATAGCCGCGCTGGGCGATATTGCTGCGTCGCAAGATGACTGGGACTGCGTGGTTATAATACGCGGCGGAGGCGCCACAAGTGATCTTCTGGGCTTTGAGAATTATGAACTTGCGGCCAATGTGGCGCAATTTCCGCTTCCTGTCATCGTGGGCATAGGTCACGAACGCGATGTGACGATACTCGACTATGTGGCCGGGGTGAGGGTGAAAACACCTACGGCAGCTGCGGAGTGGTTGATTGAGCGGGGCAAAAACGAGCTGGAACGTCTTGGAGTTATCGGCAGGGAGATTGTAAGACTTGCCGGTGACAGGCTCTCGGGTGCCAAGGAGCAGCTCGGACGTATTGAAGGTGCGTTGCCTTCGCTGCCTTCGGCTGTCGTTGACCGACAGCGGGGTAAACTCGACCGTTGCATGATGTGGGTAGGGCAGCTTTCGGACCGTCGTATACGTCCTCAGCTTTCGCGGCTTGATACCGTAGCCTCGTCATTGCCGGTTGTGCTCGCTGCCGTGATGGAACGACGCTGTGCGCGGTTGCAGTCGCTCGGCGAGATGCTCGACATGCTGTCGCCAGAGGCAACTCTGCGGCGCGGATATTCTGTGACGCGTTACAACGGGCATGCCGTGACCGATGCCGCGGAAGTGCCGGCCGGTGCTGTGCTTGAGACTATGGTGGCATCCGGAACAATCGTGTCGGTAAAACAATAACAATACATTAGTAATAAATATGGTGGAAACTCCCGAATTTGTGCCTGTCAAGGAATTGTCCTACAATCAGGCCATAGCTGAACTTGAAGATATAATGAAGCGCATGCAGAGCGACGCTCTTGATATTGACCTGCTGGCATGCTATACAAGGCGTGCCACAGAATTGCTCGCCGAGTGTCGCAGCCGTCTGACCGCTACCGACGAGGAGCTTCGCTCGATTCTCGATACCTCTAATTGAACGCGTGCGGACTTTTATCCGCACGTGCCGAAAGCTTGTATTTTGGAAAATATTATGTAGCCGCGTGATTTTATCCGCGGCTTTCTGTTGTTGTGCGAGGATGGATTTATTTAACTAAATTTATTTTGTTTATTGTGTATAAATATGTAATTTCGTTGCGCCATGAAACTTTATTGTTTCGTTTTGATAAGTCTATACTGAACCAACAGAAAGTAACCTGAAATGACACTATATAATCATATACGATATGTACTGCTGGCTGCGTTAGTTGTGTTTGTTTCACTGCAGACAGCTGCTTTTCGGCAGTGCGACAATCTTATGGGCCGCGTTACGGTTGACGGGAAGCCCCGCAATGGAGTGGTGGTCAGCGACGGCATTAATGTCACCGTTACCGATGCTGACGGGTATTACAGCATGCTTACTGATGGTCGTCAGCATGTGTTTCTATCGGTTCCGTCCGATTGCAAAGTGCCTGTTGATGCCAATGGCGCTCCGGCATTTTACCAGACTATAACATACGGCCCGGATGCCGTGGCCCGTCACGACTTCTCGCTGACATCAGTACCCGAGAAAAAAGAGTGGACACTTCTTGCCATGGCCGACCCGCAGGTAGCAGTAGGCGATACCTGCGACTTCGAGCGTTATATAATGCCGCCGCTGATGGAGTTTGTGGCTACGCTCGGTGACGACGTCTACGGCATAACACTTGGCGATCTGGTCTGGAACACACCTTCGCTGTTGGGCTACTATAAGAAGCGTATAGGGTCTACAGGCGTGCCGGTATTTGCCGTGATAGGCAATCATGATCATAACGAGCATGTGAAGGATGACAAGAAGAGCGACCGTGATTTCAGAGACGTTTTTGGCCCTACATATTACTCGGTCAATATAGGCGACTGTCATCTTGTGGTGCTTGACGATATCTATTACAGGGCAGAGAAAGGACGTAACGACTATTCCGACTATGTGACTCCGCAGCAGCTTGTGTGGCTGGAGAAGGATCTGAGTTATGTGCCGAAGGACAAGATGATAATAATCGGAGTTCATATACCTACCGCCCGCCGCAACGTTCCCGGTCATGTGTCAAGCAACAAGCCCTTGTATGACCTCGTGCGCGGTTTCAAGGATGTACAGATACTTTCCGGACACAGTCACTATAACTTTACTACCACGATAGCGCCCAATATTACCGAAACTACGTTTGGCTCGGTCATGGGGGCTTTCTGGTATCCTTTGTGTCATGACGGCTCGCCTCGAGGATATGCGGCTCTTAAATTCAAGGGCAACAGGCTCGTTGATAAATATTATGTAGGAGCGGGCTGTGACCGTGACTACCAGATGAAAATTTATCCACCGGAGGACGCCGTGTTGTGGAACCCACGCCGAAAGCAGGGCGAACCGTATGACAGTATTCTCGTCAATATATTCTGCTGGCATGATAATTGGACTGTCGAGGTCAGCGAGGACGGCCGGCGATGGAAGCGCCTGCCCGATGAGGCGCGGCTGATTCCCGAGAAGTCCGGGGGGAAGTGCTGGGACCCCGACGTGCGCAAATCGCTTGTAAAAGGCCGCATTCCGGCCAATCATGGAGGTGCCCGTCCTACCGACCCCAATGACCATATGTTTCTTTATAAACCCTCTGACGGATGGCGCATGGTAAGCTTCAGGGCTACCGATCCATTCGGCAATGTATATGTGTCTACATTAAATAATAAATCAATATAAAAAAATCAGTTGTTATGGTAAAACATTTATTTTTAGGCTTGGCGATGGCTTGTGTGGCCCTTTCGGCAACGGCTGCAAAACCAGAGGTGATAGCCCATCGCGGATATTGGAAGACCGACGGCTCTGCACAGAATTCTATACGTGCGTTGGTAAAGGCCGACTCGATACACTGCTTCGCTTCGGAATTTGATGTGTGGATGACTGCCGACAGCGTTCTTGTCGTGAATCATGATGCCGATGTCAACGGAGTGCATATTGAAACATCCTCCTCGAAAAAGGTGCTTGCGCAAAAACTTGCCAACGGAGAGAATGTGCCTACGCTTGAAGCGTATCTCGCCAAGGCGTCCAAACTGAATACCCGCATAGTGTGTGAGCTTAAAACCCATGACAGCCGTTCTATGGAGCGTGCCGCAGCCAAGGCCATACTTGCGCTTGTGAAAAAATACGGTCTCGGTGATAAAGTCGATTACATAGTGTTTTCCAAGGATGCCTTCACGTATTTCGTCAAACATGCTCCCAAAGGCACTGGTGTATACTATCTTAATGGCGATTATATACCCTCGCAGGTCAAAGCTATGGGTGGTGCCGGTATCGACTATTCAATCAAGGTCATGAAGAAGCATCCCGAATGGATAGCACAGTGTCATGATCTGGGGCTGCTTGTCAACGTGTGGACGGTAAATGCTCCCGAAGATATGAAGTGGTGCATAGACCGCGGTGTGGATTTTATAACTACCAACGAGCCTGAGCTGCTTCAGAAAATGCTGAAGGGCTGTGATGGAGAATGTAAGAAATAGATGTTCTTTTTTATTACAGATTAGGGATTAGGATGTGTTAGGTTTGAGATTGAGATTGCGGTCTCGACGTTTTTGTGTGCCGCAATCTCAATCTTTGTTTATTTATCAATAATTTGGTTTTTATGATGTCTCGGCTTTTTATGTTTGCGGCCTTTATTTTTGCCGCTTCTGCATTATATGCTTCCGATGCCCCTGTCAAATATAAGATGGATTATTGCGATACGGTGCGTACCTACAGTATGTATCTGCCCGACTGTATAGGAGAGGGTGCTCCGCTTGTGATCTATACCCACGGTTACGGGTCAAAGACCCGATGGCGACGCGACATGAATGCCGTGGCCGACAGTTGCGGCTTTGCCGTGTGTTATCCCGACGGTATGCCCGACTCGCGTGGCAAGGACGGCTGGAAGGTAGGCTATCCGCCTCAGGAGAGTATGGTTATAGACGAGGCCGACTTTTTCCGTCATCTTCTCGACGAGGTTACATCTAAGTTCAATCTTAGCCGCGAAAATGTGTTTATGGCCGGTATGTCCAATGGAGGCGACCTATGCTATCAGCTTGCTTATACCGCTCCATCGCTGTTTCGGGCCTACGGTTCTGTCGCCGGGCTGACATTTGAGTGGCTGTACAATAACCATTCGTTGTCTTTGCCTGTGCCGTTTCTTGAAATTCACGGCAATGCCGATAAGACCTCCATGTGGCAGGGCGACCACCTTAACACGGGAGGCTGGGGTGCATATATACCAGTGCCTCTCGCCGTGGCGGCCGTGGCAGCCAGCAACCGTTGCACGACCATGTCGGTTGATACGTTTCCAACAATGAGAGACCCTGAACGGATTGTTACACGTACTGTATATGGCGACTCTCCTTCGGGCTGCGACGTCGTTGTTTACGAAATTGAAGGCGGCAAGCATTCTTGGGCTGACAAAGATGTCGCCACTGCCAGAATTCTTTGGGATTTCTTCTCCCGTTATCTCAGATAGACTTTTGTGCTCTATGTTCTGATGCTTTAGGAAGCGTAGGCATAAATCCACGTATGCAAATTAACTTTTATTTTTTTGTAGTGTCTATATGAATATGTAGCTATTGATATGAAATAATTGTAAATTTGCATCCATACTGACTTATGATATTTATGAACGTATTATGTAGATTTTTAGTGTCTGCGATGCTTGCATCGGTGTCTTTGAGTTCGCTTGCCGGAGTGCGTGAGTTGCCTTTGCCGGAGGTTCCCAAGCAGATAACGGTTCCGGAGGACCGTGCGGGATATGTATTGTGTCATTTTTGGGACGGCATGGACTGGAGCGACAGTGTGTGGGTGACCGACGGACCGGCTATGGAGCAGAATTTCGTAAATTTTGTCAGCGTATTTCCTCATGCGTCGGCGGCCTCTGTCAATACTGCTGTCGATGTTATGTTTGAGAAGTTGCGTGATAATCCGGAGGCATATGAAGTTATGGCTGATATCGCGGCTATGTATCTTAACGACACGGAGTCGCCTATGAGGGATGACAGGCTGTATGTAGTGTTTCTTAACCGTTTTCTCGAAGACAAGGTGCTTGATGAGGCGCGGCTTATACGATATCGTTATCAGATGGATGATGTATCGAAGAATCTGCCGGGCACCATTGCCGGTGACTTTCCTTATACCGATAGTAACGGGCGTGAGTCCACGCTTCATGCTCTGTGGGGGGCCGGATATACGATACTTATGTTTTATGACCCCGAGTGCCGTCATTGTCATCAGGTGATTGATTTTTTATCACGTTCGGAGCCGGTCAACCGTCGGCTTGACGAGAAGTCGTTGCGTATACTGGCCGTTGACACGAGCGAGAGCGATATGCCGGCTGACGCACTATCTATACCACCGACATGGGTCTCGGCCCGTACCGATGAATCGGTTGAGGACGCCGGGCTGTATTCTTTCCGTGAGATGCCTGCTTTGTATCTGCTTTCGCCGGGCAATGAGGTCATCTTGAAGGATGCTTCGCCCGAAGCTATTATAAAAATACTTTCTGACATCGAGTAGATTGGCAATATAATGGCATATTGCCGCGTATTTGCGTTAAACAGGCGTTAAATTAAGTGGCATGTGTGAATTAATCTCAATTATGGGTGTATGTATGTGACAAAGCTGTATTTGAATTGTTTTACATGCAAACGAATAAAGACCCATATATTTGATAATTGCTAATCTATGAAGATGCACACGCGCAAAATAGGGCTTACTCTGTAGGGGTAGGCCCTATATGCGATAAAAGCCGCGGCCTCGTTATGGTCACGGCTTTTATTGAATCGGCATCGGCTCGTATTTGCCGTAGATACCGATTTGACAGATGTAAGTTCTTACTTTTGGATTTTAGCGCCGGGAGCTCCTACGTTATTGAGCTCATTTACTTCCTGCTTTACGTTTTTGAGAGTCGCCTCCTCATATTTGCTGTCTTGAAGTCCCGGCATTTCATTTGTGGGATACTCTGCTGTTTCAGTTGTGATTTTCTTGTCGTGTGCCATTGTTTTTATTAATTAAGATTATACTTTTCACAACAAAGTAGCATAATATGAGGTTCACACATTTGTAATATGGATAACATAAAAAACAATTATTAAAAAGGTAGCAAATCCGCTGATCCGTTTACTGTGTGCGCCCGCTGGTCCGGGTTATAATGTTGCGCCGTGTTATGATTGTATTCAAAAAAGAAGCCGCCGACAATTAGCGTCGGTGGCTTCCGGTAGCAAAGTAGAGATTGTGGTAGCCCATAGGAGAATCGAACTCCTCTTTCAAGAATGAAAATCTTGCGTCCTAACCGATAGACGAATGGGCCGTAAAAGGTTGTGCTTCCGTCAGAGCGGACACATACTCCTTTTAAGCGTTGGCAAGCTTGTTGATGTGGCGAGCGAGTGAGCTCTTGAGATTGCCGGCTTTGTTCTTGGAGATAGTACCTTTTCTTGCAAGACGGTCAAGCAGTGAGCTTACTTTGTTGTAAGTTTCAGTAGCTTCTGTCTTGTCAGTTATTGCGCGAAGACGACGTACGGCGTTGCGTGCAGTCTTTGCGTAATAGCGGTTACGGAGTCTACGTGACTCTGTCTGACGGATTCTCTTAATAGATGACTTATGATTTGCCATTATAAAAAGTTCGTTTTGTTGTTATTATAATTTTGGTAGCCCATAGGAGAATCGAACTCCTCTTTCAAGAATGAAAATCTTGCGTCCTAACCGATAGACGAATGGGCCGATAATGCGCTTGGCGCAAAAGCGAGTGCAAATATAGATACTTTTTTTTTCTCTCGCAAATATTTTTCAATAAATCACTCATTTATGTCTATATAGCTTTCATTTTGGCCCTTTTTTAGCCCGGACAGAGTGAATAAACCGTGCAAATCAGTAGTCCAACAGTCTGCCGTAATCGTGCCAGTCTCCAATCAAGTAGCCTTGTCGGCTTGCTTCAATCAGTTTTTTTAGTCTGCTGTCGAAGAGCTCCCTACGTGATTTAGTCCTTTGTATGTTGTCGATTCTTACGCGCTGATATAATGGAGGCGATGAAGTGAAATTGGCCCACGCCTCGGGATCTGTTTCGAAAATCGCGATAATTTCCGGCAAAATTACAAACTCTTTGTCAAGATCGGGGCATGCGGCACGGCCTGCATCGGTCATCATGCCAAGTTTTTCGAGTCTGCGGCAACGCTCTTTGTTTAGCTCCGTCCAATTGCTTGATTTTGACCGTGGGCCGAATCGTTGCAGCACTACTCCGTCTACATTTTTAAGAGTTGAGTCAATCCATCCGAAGCAGAGTGCTTCTTCTACCGCATCAATATACCATAAAGTGTCTTCGGGCGGAGTCTTGCCGCGCTTTGCCGCTATCCAGCACTCTTTTGCCGTGTCGTGATTCTCGCTTAACCATTTGCGGAAATCGTCGCGAGTATTTATGTCAAGTATGTTTTGTGGAGTCATTACACTCGTTATCTATTTATAAATATGTATGAAAATAGGGCGTCATAACAAATTTAGCAATAAATCTTAATTCATACAAAAGCCACGTCGGATTAGAATAGAAATTGCTAAATTTGTGAGACATATCGTTTTTTCATCGATTGGCATTGTCTTAAGAGTAAATTTTCTGATGTTTAAATCGCTTCATTGCATAGCGCTGCGCACGGTCAGGTACAGTGACCGCCATAATATAGTCACGGTTTACAGCCATGAGCAGGGACGTGTGTCGTTGCTTGTGTCTGCCGGTAGGTCGCGGGAGGCATCGCGGCAGCGGGCATTGACTATGCCTATGTCTTTGTTTGAGTGCGTAGCCGATGTGAAGCCGGGGCGTGATATTCTGAGTATGCGCGAAGTACGTCAGTCCATGCCTCTCCATGATATATACAGTCATCCGGTCAAGGTGGCGGTAGCGATGTTTCTTGCGGAGGTCCTCGGAGTTATACTTCGTGAAAGTCAGGAAGATAGCATGCTGTTCAGTTATATAGCTCACGCAACAGGTGTCCTTGATGCTGCTGATGATATGACGACCGCCAATTTTCCAGTCGCTTTTATGTATGGGCTCGGTAGGTTTACAGGTATCGAACCTGATATGTCTACCTATGCTCCGGGGCGTGTGTTTGACATGGTTGACGGTGTGTTCAGGGTGTCGCTACCGCTTCACCGCGATTTTCTGGAAGGTGACGATGCCGCTGCGGTATATGTACTTTCGCGTATGAACTGGGAGAATATAAGGCACTTCAGGTTTAACCGCGTTCAGCGCCGTCGTATTCTTGAGGTGGTCATGCGTTATTATACGTTGCACTACGCATCGCTGTCATCGGTTAATTCAATTGCGGTATTGAAGGAACTGTTTGATTGAAAAAACGCGATTGACTCGTCGGCCAACCGCGTTGTTCATATCTGTATACTCAGACATCGACGACGGCGATTTCATCCGTCTGTTTTGAGATTACTATCTCTCGCTGTCTTTCAGTTCTTTGCCTGTAAAACGCTGCATATCGGACTATTGTTTAATTAGCAATAGTTAAAGATTGTGTCTGATGGCTTCCACGATGGGCCGAAGTGAAAATGCACGCCACGTTTATATGGTCAGCCTGTACTACGTATGTTTTGACGGATGGCCCCGTTGGGTATGGATACAAAAAAAGGGCAAGCTTACTACATCGCACCGCTACAACCCGGTACCGTTGCTCCGGTCAAGGCCTGGCGGAGTTCCCGGGGAGCTGGTCGTGTAGGACTTACCCGTTGCAAAGTTACTGCTTTTTTCAATAATGACAAGCGATGTTAAGAAAAATTCATTACTTTTGCGTATATATAGTCCGGAAATCAATATATATTGCCGTGGATTAGTATATTTTAAGGAAGAAGTATGAAAAAACTTTTAGTTGGAGTGGCCTTGCCGGTGTTGTTGTCGGCTGCTATCAATGTTTATGCGCGTCAGCTTACGGTAGATGAGGCAACAGCCCTTGCCGAGGGATTTGTCTTAAATAATTTGGTGAAAAATGACGGTTCGCGAAGCTCCATAGCTGAAATGAAGCTTGTATATTCTGCCTCAGTATCTGATGATGTTCTTGACGAGACGGCATATTATGTCTTTGACCGCGGTACTGATGACGGCTATGTGATTGTGTCGGGTGACGACAGATTGCGTCCTGTATTGGGTTATGCTTCGGTAGGTAAATTTGATGTGGATTCTCTTCCTCCTAACATGAAATGGTGGCTTGGTGAGTATGCTCGTGAGATTGCCGCGTTTTTATGTAATCAGGATGAAAACAGCGCGGTGCTGATCCGGCAACCTGAACGCACGGAGAGTGCGGAGCGTAACACGGTGGCTCCTTTAGTCACGACTATATGGAATCAGACCGCTCCATATAATGACCAATGCCCTTTGTCTCTCGGCCGGAAGTCGGTAACAGGTTGCGTGGCTACGGCAATGGCACAGATTGTTAATTATCATAACTGGCCGCAGGGTACCGGGGCTGGAACATATTCGTATACTATTAAGCTGAACGGAGTGGCTTCAAAGGTGCAGTTTAATTACAGCGCCACTACTTTTGCATGGGCCAATATGCTTGACGATTATTCAGCGGGTAATCCGGGATTTTCGCAGAAAATGGCTGTAGCCAACCTTATGCTTGCTTGCGGAGTAGGTGTGCATATGAAATATTCGCCTGATGAAAGCGGTGCATATTCATTTGCGGTGCCTTATGCGCTGATTAATTATTTCAAGTATGACAGTGCGACGCGCATGCTGTTGCGTGATTATTATTATGCGTCGGAATGGGAAGATATCGTTTATAGAGAGATTTCGGAAGGCCGTCCAGTGTTATACTCCGGTACCAATGATGCCGGTGCCGGTCATGCATTTGTCTGTGACGGGTACGGAGCCGATGGGCTGTTTCATATCAACTGGGGCTGGGGCGGATATTATGACGATTATTTCGCATTGTCGGCCCTTAATCCAGAAGGGCAAGGCACAGGCGGCAATGTCGGCGGATTTAATTATGGTCAGGATATAATTGTAGGTATAAAGCCGGCGGCTTCCGGCACAGGGAAAAGTAACGGATATATATTGAGCGGGGGTGCGTTTACCTATGGCGATAACAAGTTTAATACTTCTGACGGTGTATTTAATTATTATCCGCAGTCGTTCAAGGGCGAGCTCGGTGTCGAGGTCGTTAAGTCAAATGCCGTGGGTGCGGGTGTATTCGTTACTGCTGGGTCGATAGATTGGGGCGCGGCTGATATGGCTACCGGCAGTCTGCCGGGTTATAATATCGGTTTGCCGGTGTCAATTGTAAACGGATTGCAGCCGGGAAGCTACAAAGTGTATCCTGCTTGGAAGGGTATGGCCGGCAGATGGGAGCGTATGTTATGTCCTGTGTCTGAACAGTGTTTTGTGACACTGACCGTAACTTCCGACGGCAAATATGTGTATAGCAACGAGGGGCCCGTTACAGGTATATCAGACATCATCGCCGATGAGGGCTTCAGAGTGTGCAGCCGTGCTTCTGCCGTTGTTGTGAGCGGTGTCGCCGGCGATGTGGTTGAGATATATGATCTGCGCGGAGTGCTTGTGGCCAAAACAAAGGCCTCGCCGGATGAGACCGTGATATCGCTTACTCCGGGTTTATATGTGGTGAGGTGCGGAGGTAATTCCAAGAAAGTATCGGTCGGAAGTCGATAATTCACGATTTAATTGTTAGTCTACTCTGCCTATTTTTACATTTCGACCTGCTTTGCAGATGATTAGGTCAAAGTAGGATTGTATTGGCATAAAAAAGGTCCGTTCATTTTGTGAACGGACCTTAGGAAGGAATTGCGCTTCAAGATGGACTCGAACCAACGACCCTCTGATTAACAGTCAGATGCTCTAACCGACTGAGCTATTGAAGCTTTGTATGTTAATTGCCTTCCTTTGCGCTTCAAGATGGACTCGAACCAACGACCCTCTGATTAACAGTCAGATGCTCTAACCGACTGAGCTATTGAAGCATTGAAAGATTAATTTATCTCCGACTTTTCGGAAATTGCGATGCAAAATTACACTCAAATTTTTTATTATGCAACATTTAAGGCTAAAAAATGCATTATGCCGCTCATTTTTTATGGATGAGGATGATGCAATCACATGTTTCGGGCAATGATGTAATCAAACATTGACACAAAAGTGTCGCGGATTTCCGATGCAGGAAACTCCATGATTATGCCCACAGCCTCGTTGCGGAGCTCTTCCATACGCCGATAAGCATAGTCGATGCCGCCTGCGGCTTTGGCATAGTCGATAAGACGGGCTATCTCGCCTGAACTGAGTGAGTCGTTGCAAACGAGCCTGTACATATTGTCGCGTTCAGGAAGATCATTGCGCGAGAGGGCATATAGCAGAGGCAGTGTGACCTTGCCTTCGCGCAGGTCGTTGCCGGTAGGCTTGCCTATGCTGTCATCTGCAAAATAGTCAAATATGTCGTCGCGTATCTGGAAGCATTGGCCGAATAACCACGCGAAGCGTCCAAGCCGGTCTATGTCACTGCAGGAGGCGTTGACTGAATATCCCCCCATTTTTGTGCATGCCACGAAAAGCGATGCTGTTTTCTTACCTATTATATTAAGATAGGCTTTTTCGTCAAGTATGTGACGGCGTGCCTTGCTTATCTGGTCTATCTCGCCGAGTGACAGTGTGCGTCCGAGGTCTGCTATAGTGTTTATTATGCGCAGGTCATTGGCCGCTACAGCTTGTCTTAGCGAGCAGGAAGTGAAAAAGTCACCTGTGAGTACGGCTATATGATTGTCCCATATGGCGTTTATTGTGGGACGGTTGCGCCGGGTGTGGGTGTCATCGACCACATCATCATGTATTAGCGATGCATTGTGGAGCATTTCAATCGCCGCCGCCGCCGATATGGTCACTTCATTTACGTCTCCAAGCAGTTTCGCGCTTAGTATGACAAGTATGGGGCGTATTTGTTTTCCTTTTGTCTTAAGATAGTTGCCGACTATCTCGTTCATCATCTCATTGGATGTGGACAGCGTATCGACCATGCGCGTGTTAAGCTGTCGTAGTTCAGGTGCGATTGTATGCTGGATGTTGTCTAAAATCGTCATGTCGGCAAATTGTTGTGCAAAATTAGTAAAAGTTACAATTTATAGCTATATTTATGCTGTAATTTATTATCGATATATTAATATACATATCCTGATGGCTGACAACAAACTGTTTTTACTTGATGCTTATGCATTGATATACCGTGCTTATTATGCACTGATAAGGGCGCCACGCCTTACGGCCCATGGCTTCAACACTTCTGCCGTTTTCGGCTTTGTCAACACTCTCGACGAGGTGCTTCGTCGTGAAAATCCGACTCATATAGCGGTGTGTTTTGACCCGCCGGGACCTACGTTTCGCCATGAGGCGTATCCGGAGTATAAGGCGCAGCGCGACAAGCAGCCCGAGGATATAACGATGTCGCTTCCTTATATCAAGGAGATAGTAAAAGCCTACGGCATACCTGTGGTGGAGGTGCCCGGATATGAGGCTGACGATGTGATAGGCACTTTGTCGCGTAAGGCCGAGCAAAGCGGGCTTACAACCTATATGATGACTCCCGACAAGGACTACGGACAGCTGGTGACCGACAATGTATTCATATTCAAGCCGGGACAGCGCGGAAGCGACATGGAGATATGCGGTCCTAAGGAGATATGCGACAAGTACGGAATAGACACTCCGTTGCAGGTCATAGACATACTCGCTCTTGAAGGTGACGCTGTGGATAATATACCCGGATGTCCGGGAGTGGGTCAGAAGACCGCTTCCAAACTGATATCGATATGGGGAAGCGTTGAAAATCTTATAAAGCATGTCGATGACCTCAAAGGTGCGGTGCAGAAAAAGATAACCGATAACTCCGAGCAGATAAAGTTCTCGAAGTTTCTTGCCACGATTAAGACCGATGTGCCGGTGGATCTTGACTTGGATGCCCTGAAACTCGGTGACCGTGATCTTAATACCTTGCGTAAAGTATTTACAGAACTCGAGTTTCGCACGTTTCTTAAAAAACTTGGTCCCGTATCGGGTGATGACGAGAATGAGAATATTAAAGATACGGCAGTTTCTAAACGCGACGGCGTTATGCCGTCGTTGTTTGACAATATCGACGAGGCTGTCACTACACAGGATGCTTCGACGACATCATTGGCTGATGTGCGGGTTTCCTACCGTGAACTTTCGTCTGTTGACGATGTATCGCAGTTTGTAGGCGAGGTTATAAAATCGTCATGTATAGGTGTGGCGTTCTATGTGGCTGGTGCCGAGGCCATGACCGCGTCATGGCAGGGCCTTGCTGTCACTGCCGAAACGGGCGTAGCCCGATATATAGCCATGCCGGTATTTCCTGATCAGCGACGGCAGATATTGGATGCCATAACGCCGTTATTTACTACACCTTCACTTACTGTCGTTAGCCATGACGTAAAACGTGACATTATATTGCTGCGTCGAGAGGGCATCGGTTGGACATCACCGTACTACGATATTTCGGTGGCCCACTACTTGCTTGAACCGGAAATGAACCATTCGCTGCCGCGTGTGGCTCTCGCGTATCTTGATTATAAGACTCTCGAATATGCTGAGGAAGAGCCGGGACGCAGAAAATCGGCGGGAAAGATAGTGCCCGGTGAAGAAATAATGCTTTTCTGTGAAACAGCCGATGTCATACTGCGTCTTTATGGCAAGCTATCCGCCGACATAGCCGCTTCGGGACTCGATCATCTTATGACCGACATCGAATTGCCGTTGATAAAGGTGCTTGCCGATATGGAGTGGACCGGAGTAAGAGTGGATGTGCTTGTACTTGCCGAACTGTCGCGTAAGTTCACCGCCCGTCTTCATGAGATGGAGCGCCGTGTATATGAACTTGCGGGTGGAGCGTTTAACGTAAGTTCACCGACGCAGGTGGGCAGTGTGTTGTTTGAGCGGCTTAAGCTCGATCCTAATGCCAAACGTACAAAGCGCGGGGCCTACTCCACAACAGAAGAGATACTTGAAAAGTATCGCGACGCCCATCCTATAGTCGAGCTGATACTTGACATAAGGGGTATGCGCAAACTGCTTGCCACATATGTCGATGCGTTGCCGTCGCTCGTTAATCCGCGCACTGGAAAAATTCATACCACTTACAACCAGACCGTTACCGCTACGGGGCGTATATCATCGGTAAGTCCAAATCTCCAGAACATACCTATACGTACCGAAGAAGGACGTGAGATAAGACGGGCGTTTATAGCCGACAAGGGTGACCTTATCATGAGTGCCGACTACTCGCAGATAGAGCTACGTGTCATAGCCGACATAAGCGGTGACGAAGACATGATAGAGGCATTTGTGGCCAATGCAGACATACATCAGTCGACTGCAGCCAAGATATATCATGTGAATCTGCCGGATGTCACCGAGGAGCAGCGTCGCCGTGCCAAGACCGCCAATTTCGGTATAATTTACGGTATATCGGCATTCGGTCTCGCTCAGAGACTGCGCATACCGCGATATGAGGCCAAAGAGCTTATAGACGGTTACTTCCGTACCTATCCACATATAAAGGACTATATAAATGATGCAATAGAGAAGGCCCGGTCAGAAGGTTATGTGACGACCATAATGGGGCGCAAGCGCATGCTTCCGGATATAAATTCACGCAATGCTGTAGTGCGCGGATATGCGGAGCGCAATGCCGTCAACGCTCCCATACAAGGCTCGGCGGCCGACATAATAAAACTGGCAATGGTCAATATCGCCGACGAGTTTGCCAAGACAGGACTGAAGTCAAAGATGATAATGCAGGTTCATGACGAACTGATATTCAACGTAGTACCCGATGAACTTGCGCAAGTACAGGAGATTGTGACCCGGCTCATGTCGGGAGCTTACAAAGGGCGTGTGCCGCTTGTGGTGTCGGCCGGTACCGGTAAGAACTGGCTGGAGGCACACTGATTATAAAGGTGGGTCAGGCTTTTGAAGATGTTGACGGCTTCATATAGTTGTCAAGGGTTCTGCGAAGCGAATCGACCATTATGCCGCATAGCTCGGGCGGACCGAGCACAGTAAGGTTAGGTCCGTAAGACAGAAGTTCCTGAACGAAGTCGGGAGTGATTTTGATGTTATAATAGAAAATCGAATAGCTGTCATGGAGTACCTCCTGCTGTGAATGGTGCAGCGGTACGGAGCGGAAGTATTTTGCCTGACGCGTGTCGGTACGTATAGCCACTCGCTTTACTTGTCCTTCGTCGAATATTATGCCGTAGCTGTCGTGGAAGTAGGCTTCGGCATCGAAGTCTTCGGGAATGGCATAAGTCGTCGTCTGCAACGACGGTTCAATCATGCGGTCAAGCGCATAGGTCTTTATCGTGTCCTCCTTGATATTGCGTCCAGTCAGATACCAGCGCTGTTTGAATATTTTGAGGAAGTACGGTTCAAGTATTATGTCGCGGGTGGGATTGATACGGGTATACGGCTGATAAGAAAACTTGATAGGACGGCGCTCTTTGAGCGAATCCACTACCATTGACAGGTGTTCGCGTGCCGATGGCACCTCTTCAAGAAATATCATGTCGCCTATGTCTTTGGCATCGTTTAGCAGATTGCCTATCGAGGCCGAATTGAGCATCCAGTTCATGACGCTCTCATAGTGTTCGTCACTCTCCTCGATATAATATTCAAATGTTGACTGATTGCACTCGATGTTTATCTTGAACAGTTCCTCTATGGCATTGCGGTAGGAGTAAAATGTTCGTCGAGGCAGAGGCTCACCGTTGGAGTAGGGCGAACGTATCCACAGTTTGTTGAGCTCCCCGCGTGACAGCGAACCGTAGCGTTTGATGGTGTCGATTAGCCAGATGTAGCGGCTGAAGAGGTCTTTTGCCATATGTGATGTAATTGTTTATCGTGCCTGTATGCTTTCTGTCGCTTCGGTATGTTTGGTGGACATGAGTGCGAGTCCGGCACAAGTGATGACGGCGTTGAGTATGATAAGTTCGAAGCTCATCTCATAGCCGTAGGCTTTGCCGAGAGTATGTTTTATAACATAGCATATCACAGGGGCGGCTATGCATATGACCGGCACCATGCGGTCGTTGACCGAGCGCCGGCTGAACATGCCGAAGGCAAACAGGCCGAGTATCGGGCCGTATGTATAGGATGCGAGTGTGTACACGGCGCTTATGGCGTCGTCCTCGTTAAGTATATGAAATAGTATGATGACACAGCCCATGGTTACGGCCATGGCTATGTGTACACGTGAACGCATGTGTGCCAGACGGGTATCTTCCATGCCGGTGCCGTCCAGTATGTCGACGGTGAATGAAGTGGTAAGCGACACGAGTGCCGATCCGGCGGCGGAGTATGCCGCCGCTACAAGCCCTGTTATAAACAAAACGCCGGTTATGACAGGCAGGGATGGATGCGATACCACGAGTCCGAATATCTCATCGCTTTTTTCCGGTATGTCAAGGCCCGGGGTATTGTCGATATATATTACGAGCAGAGTGCCGAGCATTAGAAACAGCGCTATGACGAAAAACTGCATAATGCCGCTTGTAATCATATTCTTTCTGCAATTTCTGAAGTCGCTGCATGCGAGATTGCGCTGCATCATGTCCTGATCGAGCCCGTTGAGAGCGATGGCCATGAATATGCCGGCTATAAACTGCTTCCAGAAATAAGTTCCTGCCGCCGGATCTTCAAAGAAAAATATCTTTGAAGAGTGATGGCTGCCTATTGCGTCCGCTATACCTGTGACCGGCATGTCAAGATTGTCGGCTATGAAATATATACACAGCGCGACGGATAGAATCAGGCAGAGGCTTTTAAGTGTATCGGTCCATATGAGCGACTTGACACCGCCGCGAAACGTATATAGCCATACAAGTGATACTGTCACCGCTACATTTACGCTGAACGGGATGCCCCACGGGTCGCATACAAGAGCCTGAATGACTATACACACCACAAAGAAGCGCACTGACGCTCCGAGCATTTTTGATATGAAGAAAAACCATGCTCCGGTGCGGTAGCTGTTTAATCCGAAGCGTTCGCCGAGATATCCGTAGATGGAAATGAGGTTGCGCCTGTAAAACAGCGGTACAAGTACAAAGGCTATTATCCAGTATCCTGCTATGAATCCGAGTACCATCTGCAGGTAGCTGTAGCCTTTGGCCGCTACCATGCCGGGCACGCTTATGAACGTGACTCCTGAGATGGCCGCACCCATAGTGGCTATGGCCACTATGGGCCACGGCGCTTTGCGGTTGCCGGTGAAGAAACCGTCGTTGTCGGTTTGCCGCGATGCTAAGTGGCTTACGGTGAACAATACGACAAAGTATGCTATGATGCTAATAAGTATTATTAAAGGTGTCATTTTTCCGGATATAGAAGGTATTTTGCTCGAAGCTTACGGAATTTCACGACCTCGTCGGCCCATGTGGATTTTATATCGTCGGCGCTTCTTCCTGATATGATCATCTGCCTTACCCGGGTGTTGCCTATCAGTTTGTCAAAAAACGGAGAGAAGAAGCGCGCTTTCGATGCTTCGGGCATTGAGCTGTAGGCGTCTATTATATATTGAAGATTTACTCCGGCGGATATCATGGAGTCTACGTCGGACGATGACAGATCCGTGCCGAGGCAGCGTTTGCCGAGAAGCGGCGGATTTTTAGCCCCGGGCATGCTTTGCGGTGTGAATGCGAAGTTATGGTTGCGCATGGCTGGATGGCCGTATATCTTGAAGGGTCTGTCGGTGCCGCGCCCTACACTTGCCGCTGTGCCTTCGAAAAAACATAATGAAGGATAAAGATATATTGCAGTCATGTCGCGCAGATTGGGTGATGGCGCTACAGGTAGCTCGTAACGGGTGGCATGGGTGTAGCCCGTGCAGGGTATGACGGTTATGTCAGCTTTCAGACTGCTGTTTAACCATCCTTCGCCGTTTGCCATCATGGCCAGTTCGCCCATGGTCATGCCGTGGAGCACCGGTATAGGGAGCCGTCCTACACCAGAGCGTAGTCTCATGTCGAGTACGGGGCCGTCTACGCTCATGCCCAACGGGTTTGGCCGGTCGAGTACTATGACCGGTATGTCGTGCCGGGCCGCAGCCTCGATGAGGTTAAGCATGGTTATGTAGTAGGTGTAAAACCGTGTACCTACATCCTGAAGGTCGACGGCTATGACATCGATGTCCTCCATGACTTTCGGGTCAGGAGTGTTTTTGCCTCCTGAATATAATGATGCGACAGGTATGCCGGTCACAGGATCGACACCGCTTTTTATGTGTTCGCCTGCATCGGCGGTACCCCTGAAGCCGTGTTCGGGCGAGAAGAGTGTCACTACGTTTATGCCGTGTTCAAGCATTATGTCAAGAGTGTGGCGTCCGTTGACGATTCCTGTGTGATTTGACAGGAGTGCCACGCGCTTGCCCTCCATCATGGGGTGATAGAGGGCAATACGCGAAGCTCCTACGGCGACTTCACCGGCGAATGCTACTGAGTGTCCGGCGATGAGTCCCGCCATCACAATCAACATCTGTATTGTATTGAAAATAAATCGTTTAAGCATTTTATAAAGAAGAATCGAGTATACTGAAAATTAAAGATAAAGTCAAAGATACGAATAAGTCCAGCGCAAAAGCAAATTTATTTGCTTTTGCCGAGCGGGAAAATCTAAGACATAGCCAAAGATACGAAATATTTTACATCTTGACGGGTGTATATCATTATTGCATGCAGTCTTTGTTTTTTGCTCTTTTGGAGAGCATGCGGTGACCGATGCGGCAGTAAAGACACTTTCGTGTCTCGCAATATTGGCGGCGTAGCTGGATAAGCGCTTGTGAAGTGAAGGCATCAGTGCATTCTATGCCGCTTGACGCAAACATCGCCACTATGGAGTTGCTTTCGGCTTTAAGCTCATGCAGCATGTTTATGGCATGGTCGGCGCGTTCTCGGCTATCCACGTTCATGGCGTATGCGTATAGAAGAGGTACGACCACGTTGATGACAAGTATGTCGACCGAATTTCTCCCCAAGGCAGTTGCTTTTGGTTCGTCAAGCAGGCTGTTGAACGAATAGTGCCGTGCCCAGTAGCCGGCAAGCTCTATATTGAATAGGGCTCTGACGTTATCGACCGATGTGGCGTCGATGATGCGCGACATCAGCTTGAAGCCTCCAAAGAGCAGACTGGCCAAAAAAGCGATACGGCGATGAGGAAAATTGGCCGGGCGCATCCTCGACATTTTCCATCCCGGAGAGGCCGTACGTTTTAATGAGAACTTGTGTGAAAGAAATGCGTATTCGTTTTTAAGAAGAGTTATGTAGGGGTCGTCATCGGCTGCTTTGTCAAGGAAGCCGGCTTGTCCGAAAAGCAAGGCTTCGATGCTCAATTGCGAGTCACTGTGTTTGCCGATGAACTGCAGTGGCAGACTCATGGCAAGGTGCTCAAACGGGTCGCCGTTTACGCCGAAGCCAAGTGCACGGGCAAGGGTTATATAGCATACCGACTCCCAGTCACCCGCCATACGGCTCAGATGTCCTGATATACGGTCGGTCTTGGCATAAAGACGCTCGTAGGCCAGACTGTCGAGCCATGAGTGCAGGTAGATGGCGTCGAGACTTTTTATCTCGTCGGCGCATGGCAGCCCGCAGCCGGCCTTTGTCACAAGACTGTCGTAGGCATGTCGGAAGTCGGGAGCGCACGGCATTCGCATCTGCGGTATGACACGTCCGTCGTTCAGGGTTATTGCGGTGTCGTCTTTGCCGACTACATGAAGTATGACCGATCGGTATGCCGGATCATCTTGGTGGCCGTGGCGGTGCCAGTCGCTCGCTTTCACATGTATCTCGACATCACCGGCCCACATCTCGTCACCTATCTTTATTTTGGCATTGAAAAAGTCGGGTCCCGAGTTTGCATTCAACTGTCCCGGATCGATTACTGTCACTCGGCGCCGGTCGACGGTGAACATGTCGACGCGAGGCCATAGACGGTGTTGCCATATGTATTGCATGAGCTTTTCCACGGGATTGACGATATGGTACAAAGATAATCAAAAAAATTAGAAATCAATAGGGGAAAATGCGTAACTTTGTATCATTATGACGGATGATGCAAAAATTTCTTTGACGGGCATGACCATTGACAGACTGCAGGAGGTAGCGGCCGAATGCGGTATGCCTCGGTTTGCCGCCCGACAGATGGCTGACTGGCTATATGTCAAGCGTATAGCAGATGTCGACGATATGACAAATTTGTCTAAAAAAGCCCGCGAGACGCTATCACGGCGATATTGTGTGGGTCGTGCCGCTCCCAAGGCTTCGGCCCGGTCTGTTGACGGTACAGTGAAGTATCTTTTTGACGGCAAAGGCGGTCGTGATGTCGAAGCGGTATATATACCTGATCGCGACAGAGCCACACTGTGTGTGTCGTCGCAGGCGGGTTGTCGTATGGGGTGCAAGTTTTGCATGACGGGCCGACAGGGATTCCACGGCAATCTCACAGCCGGCGACATAATCAATCAGGTGCTTTCCATACCTGAAAGCGAGTCGCTGACCAATATCGTGTTTATGGGCATGGGCGAGCCTATGGATAATCTTGATGCCGTGCTTGATGCAATAACCGTTCTTACCTCTCCGTGGGGGCTTGCATGGAGCCCAAAGCGTATCACGGTGTCGACGATAGGTAAAATCACCGAGCTGAAGCGTCTGCTTGACGAGACAAAGGTGCATGTGGCTATCAGCGTACATGCTCCGTCGGCGCCTCTGCGCGAGTCGCTGATGCCGGTGGAGAAGGCGTATCCGCTTAAAAGCGTGCTTGAATTGTTGAAGCATTATGATTTTTCACATCAGAGGCGTCTGTCAGTAGAATATATAATGTGGGGTGGATTAAATGATACCCTGCGTCATGCGCAGTCGCTCGCCCGTCTGTTGAAAGGTCTTGACTGCCGTGTGAATCTGATACGGTTCCATGCCATACCCGACAGTGACCTGCATACATCCGATGACTCTACGATGACGGCATTCCGTGACCGGCTTAACGAACTCGGCATAACCGCCACCATACGCACCTCGCGCGGCGAGGACATAGCCGCTGCCTGCGGCATGCTGGCCGGCAAATCAAAAAACGACAGTTAAAGGCATGTATCTTACTCATATAAAGATCTGTAACTTCAAGAACATTGCCGATGCGGAGCTTGATTTCTCGCCTAAGGTCAATTGCTTTCTGGGCAATAACGGCATGGGCAAGAGCAATCTTCTCGATGCGGTATATTATCTTAGTTTCTGCAAGAGTTTTACCGGCATGACTGACGCTATGCTTCTGCGCCATGGCGAGGACTTCGCTATGGTTCAGGCGAGTTATATACGCAAGGAGGTCGAGGAGGAACTTTCGCTCGGCATGGCCCGCGGTCGCCGCAAGACCCTTAAGCGCAAGGGCAAGGAGTACCAGCGTCTGTCAAGTCACATAGGGGCTTTCCCGCTTGTGCTCTCATCGCCGCAGGACATAGACATAATACGCGGCACAGGCGAAGAGCGTCGTCGGTTTATCGACATCGTCATATCGCAGAGCGATCCTGTATATCTTGATGAACTTATACGTTATAACAAGGCTCTCGAGCAGCGCAATAAACTGTTGCGCGACCGTGTTGCCGACGTAAACCTGTATATGGCATTAGAGTTACAGATGGAGCGCTCGGCTTCTTACATACACCGTATGCGCACCGCCCGTATCGATACGCTTGCTGAAATATTTGACCGTTACTACCGTACCATAGCCGGTGAAAACGAAAGTGTGACGCTGACTTATGAAAGTGTGCTTAACGAGCCGGGGCGTACTCTGACCGACCTTTTCGAACAGGCGCGAAGACGCGACGAGATACTCGGTCACACGACTGTAGGCATACACCGCGACGATATAGAGATGTCGCTTAACGGTATGCCTATGCGCAAAGCCGGTTCACAAGGACAGTGCAAGACCTATGTCATAGCGCTTAAACTTGCGCAATACGAATTTCTGCGCGATACGAGTGCCATGCACCCGATGCTGCTGCTTGACGATATATTTGACAAACTTGACGCTACGAGGGTAGAGCACATAATGGAAATCGTGACCCGCGACGGATTCGGGCAGATATTTATAACAGATACTAACCGTACTCATCTTGATGAGATAATGTCGCGCACGAGTGGTGATTATCGTATGTGGCTGGTTGAGTCGGGAACGTTGAAACCTCTGCATCAATGAAGCGTACTGACGCCAAGGCGGTTATTGATATAATAAAGGAGTATCTCGAGCGCGACGGCATAGACGTTCGATTCAATGAGCAGCGGGCCGTGTACCTGTGGCCCGAGATAGTGGGGCCGGGAGTCAATCGTTATACCACGCGGCGTTTTGTCGACAAGGGGGTGCTGCATGTCTATATATCATCGGCGGCTCTTAAAAACGAACTGTCGTTTATGCGTCCGCAGATTATCGAGGCCATAAACACAGCTGTCGGGACGCCGGTCATTACCGAAATATCACTGCATTAGTCGGTAGCAGGATGCTGCTGTGATTTTGACATTAACAGCTCCAATATGGCTTTGCGGTATGATGAATGATTGGGCATGCCGCCGAAAAGTCCTCCTAACGGAGGTAGAAGTATCTTTATAAAATCACCGTTGACGAAGTTGATGGCGCACACATAGGCTCCAACCCAGTTCTTTTTTATTTCGCAATTATCAATTTGAGAAAAGTGATATATCGGCAGGATGTCGTGCGGATCTACCGGCGACTCCACATTGACTGCAAATTGCATTAGCATAGATGTAAGGTCGGGCTCGTCAATCTCGACATTCTCATAGTGCCACATCTCTTGCTCACATGGTACGATGACAAGGCAATCCTCCGAGTAACCTATATATGCGTCAAACGTCGATTCTTTGCCCTTGGTTATATATAGCAGAGGTGCATCGGCCATAGGACGGATAAGGTTGGCGGTGGAGTCATAGGCAGCGTTGGAGTAGAAGCGTCTGAGCTTTACTTCTTTTACAATAGCGTGTATGCCCGCTTTAAAATTTTGACCGTAAGGAAGATGTGCCGCTACGGTGGAAATCATGTTTGCTTCGCTGAATATTGCCATGCCTGAAAAATAGATTTACTGTTACTGTGATAATATCATCAATGTATGCAAAATTAATGATTTGTATGGAAACAGTAAAGAAAACAGCCATTCGGTTTATGGCCGAATGGCTGTTTTATATGTCTGCCTACGGGTTTCAGGCAGCCGTTAGGTCAATTGTCGAGCTTGTCGGCAAGGTTGTGTATGGCGTCGGCTCCTGAGTCGAGCAGATCCGATGCTTTGTCTTTCAGTTTGTCAATCAACGAGCCGCCCTTCTCTTTTGCTGTAGCGAGTGCATCTGATGCTTGGTCTTTCAGATTACCGAGTGTGTCGGCTGCCTGATTCTTTATGTTTCCGAGAGCGTCGGCTGCCTTGTCTTTGGCATCGGTAGCCCCTTCTTTAAGATTTTCAACTTGCTTTGAGGTCTCGTCCTTGATAGCTGCCGATGCTGCCTGTGCGCTGACTTTTGCTGCGTCGACGCTTATCTCTGCCGCAGCCTTTGAGGTCTGTGCGGCGATGTTAGCATTAGTATCCATAATAATTCTTTAAATAATAGTTTACATATTCAACAACACGTCGGGCACCATCAAAGTTGCTCATTTTAACTCCTTTTTGCATAGCTTCCGTGCCATTTATTTTTCTTTTAAGATTGATAAGCATAAATTCTGTTGCAGGGAAAAGTGACCAAAAATTAGTGCAAAACGACCCGAAAAAGGCATTGAAGGTAAAACCTTTTGCCGTTCAATTAAGTTATATTTGCAGAGATTTTCTTAACCGATTTTTTAATGTTAAAACGAGGGAAATAGTATGCGATCATTCTTTCTTCGACTAATATTGGCGTCGCTGCTTCCGGTGTCGTTAGCCGGTGTTTCCGCAGCTCAGGGGAGAGCGGCCGTCGATGAGGCCGTCTCGCTTGATTCATGCAGGGCTATGGCGATGGCCAATAACAAGCAGATGCGTATTCAAGCCGAGCGTATAAAGGCCGCAGGATATCAGAAAAAGGAAGCGTTTGCCGCTTATCTGCCGTCGATCGACTTTGCCGGCGGATACACGTATAACCAGAAAAATATATCTATATTTGACTCTGATCAGCATCTGCCGGTACAGGTGTTTGACGGCAAGGGATATCAGTTTGATCTTGTCACCGGGCCTGACGGCCTTCCTGTCAAGGGTCCTGACGGACAGTATATTCCTAAAAATGTGGCATATCTTCCCAAGGATGCCATGACCTATGACATCCATAATGTATTTTTCGGAGCGGTGACATTGACTCAGCCCGTATATATGGGCGGCAAGATTGTGGCGATGAACAAGATAACCAAGTATGCCGAAGAACTTGCGCGTTCGATGCATGAGAACGGTGCCGAGGACATTATATATGCCGTTGATGCCGCTTACTGGCAGGTAGTGTCGCTTAAGGCAAAGCATGAACTTGCTACAAGTTATGTGGCTCTTCTTGACACATTGCACAATAATGTTCAGGCTATGATAAACGAGGGAGTGGCGACGAAAAGCGATCTTTTGACAGTAGATGTCAAGCTAAACTCGGCCAACGTGGATCTTGTAAAGGTGGAAAACGGACTTACTCTGTCGCGCATGGCGCTTGCACAATTGTGTGGGCTTCCGGTTGACACACAGTTACGGTTGGTTGACGAAGATGCCGAGCGACCCGGACAGGAACCCATAGCCACCACTTATAACATGGTAGATGTGTACCGTAACCGTCCTGACTTGCATGCGCTTGAACTCGGACTTAAAATAACCGAGCAAAAGAGTAAGGTGGCATTGTCGTCGATGCTTCCCAATCTGGCGCTTGTAGGTGCATACACTTTTTCCAATCCCAACATGTACAACGGTTTTAAGACGAAGTTCAACGGAGCGTTTTCAGTAGGAGCAATGCTTACGATACCTATCTGGCACTGGGGCGGCAACTATAACAAATACCGTTCAGCCAAAGTCGACGAGACTATAATGAAGCTGCAGATTGAGGATGCGAAAGAGAAGATAGACCTTCAGGTCAGTCAGGCTTCGTTCAAGGCTGGTGAGGCTATGAAGACCTACTCTATGACACAGAGCAATCTGGCCAAGGCAAATGAAAATCTGCGGCAGGCCCAACTTGGATTCAAGGAAGGTGTGCAGACCACCGACAATGTCATGGAGGCTCAGACCGCATGGCTTAAGGCCAACTCGGAGAATATAGATGCCGAAATCGACGTCAACCTATGTCGTGTATACCTGTCAAAGGTTCTTGGCACGATGGATTACGAACAATATTACGATACTGAAAAATAGTTTCTTATTATGGTAAATACCGATCAACCCACCAATCAAGTCTCCACCAAAAAAGAGTCGGCGCTTGTGGCCACACTCGCTATAGTCGTTATCGTAGTGGCCCTCATTGCGCTTATAGGATTTATGTTTCTTAAGCCTAAGTCAAATATTATAGAGGGACAGGCCGAGGCTACCTCTGTGCGTATATCGGGCAAATTACCCGGACGTGTGCTTCAATTTTATGTTCAGGAAGGACAGAATGTGAAAGCAGGTGACACGCTTGTCCATATACATTCGTCGCTCGCCGAGGCCAAGCTGTATCAGGCCGAAGCTATGAGGGAGGCCGCGGCCGCCCAGAACAAAAAGATTGATGCGGGCACCCGCAAGCAGATTATCCAGAGTGCGTATGACTTATGGCAGCAGTCGATAGCCGCAAAGAATATAGCGGAGAAGACCTACAACCGTATGGAAGCTTTGTTTAAGCAGGATGTCGTATCGGCGCAGAAGCGCGATGAGGCTCAGGCCGCCTATAATGCCGCCGTGGCCGGTGAGAGTGCCGCAAAGAGCCAGTACATGATGGCTAAAGAGGGTGCGCAGAAAGAGGATAAGTTAAGCGCCAAAGCCATGGTCGACGTGGCGCAGGGCGGCATAATGGAGGTCGAGGCGTTGCTTCAGGATCAGTATCTTACGGCTCCGGCTGACGGACAGATTGATATAATATATTCGCATGAAGGTGAACTTGTGTCGCTCGGTGCACCGATTATGAACCTTTTGAAGCTCAGTGACAAGTGGGTTACATTCAACGTGCGCGAGGCGTTGCTTAACGACCTTCCTGTAGGAAAGGAGATCGAGGTAATGATACCGGCTCTTGACGAGAGAAAGGTAAAGGCCAAGGTATACTATGTGCGTGATATGGGCACATATGCCGTATGGCGCTCTACGAAGGCCACAGGCCGGTGGGACAGCCGTACGTTCCAGATAAAGGCACGTCCGCTCGAGGACATACCGGAACTTCGTCCCGGCATGTCGATAATATATTTTGCACCTGATAAATAATATTGTTAATTGTAATAACACGAAAGAAATGTCGTCGATCCGCAAAGCACTTATAGACGGAATAAAGCAGCTGACAAGCCGGCCCATATACATATTGGGTATGATAGTCGTGCCTATGTTTGTGGCTTTCTTTTTCCTCGATTTGATGGATGAAGGGCTGCCGCTCAAAGCCCCGACCGCAATTGTGGACCTTGATAATTCTTCGGCGTCACGTAACGTGACAAGAAATCTGTCGGCTTCGGAGCTTGTCAGTCTCGATTATCGTCCGGTAAGCTATGATGAGGCCATGAAGTTGCTGAAAAGCGGCGATATATTCGGTTTTTTCATGATACCGCGTAATTTTCAGGCCGATGCCGCTGCCGGGCGTGAGACAACCATAACCTATTATTGCAATATGGCCTACTTTGTGCCGGGCACACTGTCGTTTAAGTCATTCAAGCAGACGGCTGTCACCTCGTCGGGAGGTATAGCCAAGGTGACATTGGTAAGTGCCGGTCTGAGTGAAGACCTTGTCGGCACCATGCTTCAGCCTGTGACCACGCAGGAGCATCCTATAGGCAATCCGTGGACCAATTATTCGATATACCTGAGTAACTCGTTTGTACCCTGTCTGCTTCAGCTCATAATATTTCAATTTACGGCGTTTTCGATACTTCAGGAGATTAAACGAGGCACTTCGGTGCAGTGGATGAATGATGCCGGAGGCTCTATACTTGTCGCCTGTGCGGGGAAGCTGATACCTCAGTTTGTCATATTCTCGGTGGTGGGTCTTGCCATTCAGAGTATGCTTTACGGCTATTGGGGCTTCCCTGTCAATGGAAGTATGTGGGGCATGATTGTAGCTATGCTTCTTCTTGTGGCTTCAAGTCAGGCCTTCGCTCTTTTGGTCAGCAGTCTTATACCCAATCTGCGTTTTGCCTTGTCTATATTGTCGCTCTTGGGCATACTGTCGTTTTCGCTTGCCGGATTCTCTTTTCCGGTCGAGAATATGTATCCCATGGTAGGTGTGTTTGCCTACATAATACCGGTACGTTACTATTTTCTTATATATATAAATACTGCTCTTAACGGCTACGAACTGTATTATGTAAGGTGGGAGTATATAGCTATGTTGCTCTTCCTGCTTACTCCTTTTACAATGTTGTGGAAGCTTAAACGCAGCAGTCTGCATCCGGTGTATATCCCATAGAGTGTTTTACAGGTCTTAATGATTCAGAAATATGTCAAGCATAGTCGATAATATAAAGAACTGGTGGAGGACGTTGTTTCGTACATGGATCAACGAATATCGTCTGGTATTTTCCGATTTGGGAGTGCTGCTGTTTTTTCTTGCTTTGCCTCTCGCATATCCTGTAACGTACACGCTGATCTATAATCCGGAACTGGTCGAAAAGGTGCCGATGGCCATTGTTGATAACTCTCGTACGGCGGAGAGCCGTGAGCTGGCGCGGATGGTTGATGCCGACCAGTACACCGAAGTCAGCTGTTATGCCGTTGATCTTGGCGAGGCACGGCGGTGGATGAAGGAGCGCAAGGTATACGGGATACTTGTAATACCCGAGGACTACGCAAAGAAGATAGGACGCAAGGAACAGGCGGTGTTGCCTTTGTATTGCGACATGAGCCTGTTGCTCCGCTATCGCAGCGTGCTATTCGCCATGACTGACATACAGTTGCAGTTAGGTGCCGACATACGTACCAATACTATCAACAACTCGCCGGCGGCTTTTGTGTCGTCGGCCATGGGCAATACTGTAGACACGGAGTCGTTTTTCCTCGGCGACGTCACTCAGGGTTTCGCTTCATTTATCATGATAGGTCTTGTGATACTGATACTTCAGCAAAGCCTTATACTCGGTATACTGATGCTTGGAGGCGGAAGCCGAGAACGACGTCGCAAAAACAATGGAGTGGATCCGGAGGCTGTGAAAGGTCCAGTGTCGGCATCGCTGCTCGGTGAGGCTTTCTGCTATGTGACGATTTACATGCCACTGACGGTTTACATACTTCATTATGTGCCGCTGATGTTCAGTTTACCTCATTACGGTGAGGCTGTCGACTACCTGCTTTTTATGCTGCCTATGCTTTTCGCCTCCGTATTTATGGGGCAGATGCTCCGTCCGCTTGTTGTAGAACGCGAAAGCTCATTCCTTGTATTTGTGTTTACATCGGTGATATTTCTGTTCCTGTCGGGTCTTACATGGCCCCGTTATGCCATGAGTCCCGTGTGGTTTGTGCTTGGCAGCCTTGTGCCGGCGACTTGGGGAATGCAAGGTTTCATCGGAATTAACTCCAATGAAGCTACACTTGGTGACGTATCAACGCCTTATATGATGCTGTGGGTACTCGCGGCTGCCTATTACATCCTTGCCGTTATTATAACTCGTCAGGCTAATTCTTACGATTTACGTCACTACAAAGTGCCGTCGGTACCTTGAGCAGCGGCCGAAGCATCTTTCAACGGATGAATAAAGAGGAAGCGGGCGCCGGTACGATACTCCGGATCGACTTTGGCTATGCCTCCGAGCAATCTTGCCGAAAGTTGGCATATGTGCAGTCCGAGTCCTGTGCCGGGAGTTGAATTATTAAGTTTCTCGAAGCGTTCGAATATGACCGCATGCTTGGCCTCTGGTATACCTATGCCTGTGTCGGTTACAGAGAACACTACCTGACGCTGCGAGCGCAGTACGTTGTAAGTAAGAGTGATTGACCCCTTTTCTGTGAATTTGGCAGCGTTATTCAGGTAATTGGTCAGAATTTTCTCTGTCCTTACCCTGTCGGTCAGTAGTTTGAACTTGTCGCCGGGATCTACGAATGTCATGTTCACTCCGGGAGCCGTGCGATGCTTTACGTTGTCGACGCATGTGCGGCATATGTCGCTCAATGACCATAGCTGCAGATTAATAGGCATCTCGCCGGCATCAATCATGGATATGTCGAGCGCGTCGGCCAGCATCGATACGAGCTGGTCGCTGTTTTCGGTAATAATGTCGGTATAACGCGACATTTCGTCCTGCCGTTCGGCAGGCACGCTGTCAGCGATGAGCTGCGAGAAACCCACAATGCCGTTAAGCGGTGTAAGTATCTCGTGTCGCACATTTTGAATAAACTGCGTTTTCAGTCGGCTTATGCTCTCGGCTTGGTCCTTGGCTATTATGAGATCCTGCTGGGTGCGAAGCAGATTTTTCTTTTCAGCTTGAAGACGCTCCTGTGATTTGGCGAGATTTTTCACACTCCTTTTGTTTTTCAGATAGAGGCGTCCGGTGACGATTAGCAGCAGCGTAAGTATGCCCATCGCTATGAGCGAGATGACAAGTATGCGGTTGTGTAGAGTGTGAGTCGACGAATGCCGGTCAAGCTCAGCTTGGGTCTTTTCCGCTTTCAGATTGTTTACGTCATAAATGATCTGTAGCTCTTTGTATTTTTCCGCAGCCTGAAGACTGATGTAATCTTCAAGTTGGGTATTGTAGGCGGTCGTAGCGGCAAGAAGTGCGTCTTTGTCGCCTGTAGCTTTTGCCGCTATGGTGTAAAATTTAAGCAGTTTACGCTTGAATATACTGTTTTGCGGCTTATCTATATATTTTTTTAGAAGAGGCATGGCCTCTTTGTATCTTTTGGTGGCGATGAGATAGTATATCTCGGCACGGCGGTTATCTTCAAAATCTTTTCTGATATCAGGATTAGATGTGACCAAATTCAATATGCAGTTGTAGTACTCGTCTATGTCTTTGGGTGTCAGTGCCGCATAGTTGCCCAATAAGCGTCTGTAGCACACGTATTCGTTGACGTCGTAGTTGCGGTACAGGCGCCCCTGTGAAACATACCGGTCTTTGAGGTGCTTTATTACCTCAAGCAGTCTTTTGTCGGAAGCTACAGCTTTGGCATGCTGGTCATTGTCGGTCTCGATCATGGCTTTCTGCACGAGATACATGTTGCGCAGGACCTCGCTGTTTTCATATGGCAGCTGGTCGATAAGATTGCCGAGTTTGGTCAGATACTCCACATAGAGGTCGCCTTGTGATGATGCTCCGAGGAACACACATAATTTATACAGACGTCTGACCTGATCGTACATATCTATACCGGGGTTCTTGCTGTATTCGCGGATGAATTCCTGAAGTACTTCCTGACGCTTCGATTCCGGCATGATTCTTATGCGGTTGGAGTTGTATGTTATGTCGATATATGCGAGTGTCTCCCGTTTGTCTTCAGAATCAGGCATTTTTCTTACGAGGTCGACATAACCGTTGATGATTGAGTCTGACGTTATGTAGAGCGAGGTGTTGTTCCTGATTATATCAAGTTGTACGTCGGTGCGTCCTAGACGGCCTGCCGTATAGAAAATCTGTCGTCCGATGGCTCCTTTCCTTGAGCGTGATGACAAGTCATACATGTTGTAAAGTATCGTTATGCTGTCATCGGGGTTTTTAGCCAGTTTAAGCTCTTTGCGCAGGCTGTCGATTATCGTCTCTTTATCAATGGACAGCGACGGTAAGGTCGCGAAAAAAATTATGGATAGCGTTAAGAAGTATCTAAATTTCATTATGTGGTGACGATTGATTTTGTTTCTTTTCCTGCAAAGATATGCAAACAAAACCGTAATCATAGCCCGTGTACAGCATTATCACCCATTGGTAACAGCTTTGTAATTGTAGTATTGTGTTTGACAGGAGGGTATTAATCTACTTCTATGGATGGATTGAGCAGATATAAGGTCTTGGTGGCGCGGGTGACAGCTGTATACAGCCACCTGTAGAATTCAAGCCCAATGGACTCTGGGGGTATGTAGCCTAAATCGATATATACATTGCTCCATTGGCCTCCCTGTGCTTTATGGCAGGTGACGGCGTAAGCATATTTTACCTGTAGAGCGTTGAAGTAAGGGCTTTTAAGGGCATTGGCCGCTCGTGTGGCCGAGGAGGTCTCCGGGTCTGACGGGTCGTCTACAATGGCTTCATAGAGTTCGAGCATTTCGGACCGTGATGCCGATGCCTGTTCGCTGACGAGAGTGTCAAGTATGACTTTGCAGTCGACAGATACATCGCGGTCGGGAAAATGCAGCCTTACGTCGGCAAAACGGAAATTGTACCGAGTCTCGGTACCGTATAATTTCTCTACCGTAGCCGTGTCGCCGTTGGCTATGAAGTCAAGGCCTTTCACGTCTTTGCTCCAAAAATAATTGTTTTTTGCCACCAATAGCAGATCGTCGCGGCACAACTCCTCCTCAGCGTATAGTATTCGTGACCTTATGGCGAGATTGAAGCGCGTTGCCCGCATGTTGGAGCGAGTGATCAGTATGGTGTCATTGACTCCGTCGCGCGCATAAGCGGAGTTTATGGAGTCTTCGAGCTCCTCTCCGCCAATGCATTTCACATCGTTGAAGCATGACGCACGCATCCGTGGCGCCGGTAACTCTTCAAGTCCCATGACCCGTCGCAGACGGGTGGCGTTGTATAGTATGCCCGAGTCTGAAGTCTGCCTTACAGTGGCGGTAAGTATGGCACGGTTGACGCGCAATCCGGCCTCGCGGAGCATCCTGACACTCATTGCCGGACTGTTTTCGCATCCTACCGGCGGTAGCTGTGCGGTGTCGCCAAGCAGTATAAGCCGACAGTTGACGCCGGAGTATACGTAGTGAAGCAGATGCTCGAGCAGATTGCCTGTCGAGGAGTCTGCGCCTATCATAGACGCTTCATCAACAATAAATACAGTATTGACCGAGCGGTTTTCTGCAAGCCTGACACTGCGCTCGGCGCTTATGCCGTTGCCCCCTACGGAGTATATGCGTCTGTGTATAGTATACGCCGGATGTCGGGCAAATGCGCCGAATACCTTGGCCGCACGTCCCGTGGGAGCAAGCAATACTGTACCAGTGCCGACAGTGTTGAGAGCCTTGACAAGCGCGGCACACAGCGACGTTTTACCTGTGCCGGCGTATCCGTTGAGCAGAAATACGGTGTCGGCCTGAGTCTGAGCCGAGCAAAAGCGGGCCAAAGCCGCTATGACATCGACTTGCTGGGTCGTGGGTTCGTAGGGGAGCGACTCCATGACAAGCGAGGCAAACTCAAGAGTGTTCATAATCGGCCGGTTTTTGTCATGATGTCGTAAGGACCCTGCAAACGTCAGTCCGCGTATTATTATTTTTTAATACTCCATTCGTAGCCGTCTTTGGTGTCTTTGACATCAAATCCTATTTCTCCGAGTTTGTTGCGTATCAGGTCGCTTGTGGTCCAGTCTTTGTCGGCCTTGGCTTTTGCTCTTATGTCAAGTAAGAGATCTACTGCGTCCTCAAATGGTTTCAGCGAGTCGCCACCGACAGTGTCTGTCCCCGGCATTTCGGTGCGAATGCCGAGTATGTCTGAAAGGAATGCATCAAAGACCTCTTTAAGCTCGGCTATATCCTCGGAAGTGGCTTTGGCGTTGCCGTCGTTTACCTGATTGATTATGCGGCATGCGTCGAAGAGGTGCGCTATGACAATGGGAGTGTTGAGGTCGTCGTCGAGGGCTTCATAGCATTTGCCACGCAGTTGACTTACATCTACGGTCGACTCCTGAGAGGGTGTAAGCTCGTTGAGGCGCCGGCGTCCTTCAAGCATGCGGTTGAGCGCCTTTTCAGCGCCTTGCAGGGCCTCGTTGGAGAAGTCGAGAGTACTGCGGTATTGTGCCTGAAGTATGAAGAAGCGTATGGTCATCGGCGAGTAGGCCTGCGTGAGCGCAGGGTGAGTGCCTGTGAAAAATTCGTTCAGCGTTATGAAATTGCCGAGTGATTTGCCCATCTTCTTGCCGTTGATGGTAATCATGTTATTGTGCATCCAATAGTGTACACTCTCTTTGCCGTTGTGGGCTACAGACTGGGCTATTTCACATTCGTGGTGGGGAAACATCAGGTCCATGCCGCCGCCGTGTATGTCAAATGGGGTTCCGAGATACTTCTCACCCATGGTCGAGCACTCGAGATGCCATCCCGGGAAGCCTTCGCTCCATGGCGATGGCCAGTGCATGATGTGTTCGGGAGCGGCTTTTTTCCACAGCGCGAAGTCGGCCGGATTGTGTTTCTCCTCCTGACCGTCGAGAGCTCGTGTTGTGGCGAGCAATTCGTCGATATTGCGGCCCGACAGCTTGCCGTAGTGGAAATCACGGTTGTATTTGGGCACATCGAAATATACCGAACCATGGCTTTCGTATGCATAGCCGCTGTCAAGTATTTTCTTGATATATTCTATCTGTTCGATTATGTGGCCCGACGCGTGTGGTTCTATTGACGGCGGCAGGACGTTTAACGCTTCCATCGACTTGTGATAGCTGTTCAGATAGTGCTGTACCACCTCCATCGGTTCGAGCTGCTCTATGCGCGCTTTTTTGGCTATCTTGTCTTCGCCTTCATCGGCATCGTGCTCAAGATGTCCTACATCGGTTATGTTGCGTACATAACGCACTTTATAGCCGAGGTGACAGAGATAGCGGTAAAGAATGTCGAATGTTATGGCCGGACGTGCATGTCCGAGATGACCTTCGCCATATACTGTAGGACCGCATACATACATGCCTACACGTCCTTCATGTATTGGTATGAAGCGTTCTTTGTTGCGGGAAATGGAGTTGTATATCGTCAAGTCGTTTTGTTTCATAGCTGAAGTGTCGTTAATGTTCTTATGCTTTGAACGGATTGTTCATATCGCTGTTGGGACCGTTTTTGGGGCGTTTGGGCTCAATTACGCCGAAGCTGTTTTCATAGCGCTCGATATTGCCGCGCAGGGCAAAAAGCAGTTGCTTGGCGTTCTCAGGCGACATGATTATGCGGCTCTGTACGTTGGCCTGCGGCATATTGGGCATCAGGGCTATAAAATCGATCACAAACTCTGTAGGAGAATGGGCTATCATGGCGAGGTTGGCGTAGTGGCCGCGTGCCGTTTCGGGGTTTATGTCGATTTTTATTTCATTCTTGTTGTTATTTTCCATCTTGATTTTATGTTTTTGTGATTACTGTTTCTTGAATTTATATAGGTTTTTGGGCAGATTGCTGTCGTTAATGTGTATGTCTATGCCTTCACATGTGGGCTGCGACCATACATTGTCTATATTGAACGAGGCGTAAATCTCCATCAGATAATTATCGGGAGCGGAGCCTTTGTCGTGAACCAAATATAGCTGGGGCACTGGATCTTCGAGAGTGAGTGAGTCGACAAGCAGATTGAAGTATCGCGGTGTTTCGGAATACTCCACTCTGAGGTGCATGTTTATGTATTCTCCGGTGCGCCACACAGAGTGCAGGTATATCGGCGTGGCGTCCCAGTTGTAGCGCTCTACGGGCCTTATAATAGTCGTGTCATTATTTATGGCGGATACCGCTCGAGTCTTGATGGTGCCCGATGTGTAGGGTTGTCCCGACTCGGAATAGTAGCGCAATAACACACGAAGACCTTCGGAGTCTTTCTTGAGAGTTAATCGGGGGTCGGTAAGAGTTATTTCGGGCGAGTCGTCGTAACGGCGGAACTTGAACACCGTTCCTTGCTCTTCCGCGGTCGAGGCTATGGTGACGATGTCGCTGTACATTGCGCTGTCGTTGTAGTTCTTGTCGTCGCTGCATGAAAGAAGGGAGACAAGCATGATAACCGTCAGGGGTATGTGCCGGCGCAGTAATTTCATTTCAGATTGTTTTGTATGGTTGTTATGTAACCGTCACGCATGTGTATCACTCTGTCGCAGTCAGCGGCGAGCGACTCGTCATGTGTAACTATGACAAACGTATGCCCCATATCGCGCCGGAGGTCGAAGAAGAGCCGGTGTAGTTCGTTGCGGTTTTTTGTGTCAAGACTGCCTGACGGTTCGTCAGCCAATACTACGCGCGGGTTATTGACGAGTGCACGGGCCACTGCGGCACGCTGACGCTCACCGCCCGACAACTCCATGGGACGATGGTCGGAGCGGTCGGAGAGATGCAGATAGTCAATCAGCTTGCGGGCGCGGGCAAACGCTTCGCTTCGGGCGGTACCTCCTATCAGAGCAGGCATGGCCACATTCTCAAGCACGGTAAATTCAGGCAGAAGCTGATGAAACTGGAATACGAATCCTATATTGCGGTTGCGAAATTTGGCAAGGCGTGAATCTTTCATCGCCAGCACATCTTCGCCGTCGTATTTTACGGTACCTGTATCGGGGCGGTCGAGAGTGCCTATAATCTGCAGCAATGTTGTCTTGCCGGCTCCGCTCGGGCCTACTATGGACACCACTTCACCTTTATTGATGTCGAGATTAACATCTGACAGTACTTTTAGCGAGTCGTAGCTCTTTGATATGTCGCGTACGGTTATCATGATTTTGTCAGTCTATTTACGGCATAGGCGGCGAGCATCATGCCGAACATTGACGGAAGCCATGCCACGGTTCCGTATGACGATGTCTTGAATTCGATTTCGTCAGTGTATAACAATGCTGTGCGGCGAGGTTGTTCGGTGGAGAATACGGTTTTAACTCCTGAGGTTATGCCGTTGCGCTTAAGCCTGCGTCTTACTTCGCGTGCAAGGCCGTCATGAAAAGTATCGGATATGTCGGCGTATCTCAGTTGGGTGGGGTCGGTGCGACCGCCTGCTCCCATTGAGGCGATTATATCTATTTTATGGCGGTAGCAGTATTCGATCAGAGCTACTTTCGGGGCTACAGCATCGATGGCATCAATGACAAAGTCGTGACCTTCTACGAAGTCGCCGGCGTCGTCTGGCTTTATAAATGTCTTGACGGCAGTGACTTCGCAACTGGGATTGATGTCGAGAACTCGCTCTTTCATGACCTCTGCTTTGGGCATGCCGATGGTTGAATGCAATGCAGGAAGCTGACGGTTGAGATTGCCGGGCGACACGCAGTCGCCGTCGATCAATGTCAGGCGACCTACTCCGGCCCGTGCAAGCATCTCCACGGCGTATGCTCCGACACCCCCTATGCCGACCACTGCCACGCGTGAGGCCGCAAGACGCGCCACGGCATCTTCTCCGAGGAGAAGTGCCGTGCGTTCATTAAAGGGTGTTATTGCTGACATAGTATGGCGTTATTGCTTGAATTTCTTGGAAATTTCGGCGGGGATGGCGTCGCGGTGCACCATTATATCCATTGTCTTTGCAAGCAGATAAGGCTCTGAAACATAGATGAAGCCGTTATAGAGCTGGTTGGTGTCCCACGAGTTCTGCACTTTATAGTAACGGTTGCCTTTCTGGTCTACGGCACGTCCTACAATGACCATGCCGTGGTCGTCGGTAGTCTCTTTGCGGTCATACATGGCCTGACGCGACTCTTGGGTAACCTCAACCTCGTCTACAGGTCCGTTTATGTCATAGCGCTCGTCTGCACGGTCTTTGTCGCTAAGCTGTACCCATCGTGAAAGTTCAGTTCCGGTAAGGTCCTTGGCGCCTTTTTCGACGGGCATCACTGCATAGCCTTTGCGCCATTTGAAGCCACCTTCGCTTACGTCAGCGCCCCAAGCTACTGGATATCCGTTGTCAATAGCATTGTCGACGATGGCTTTAAGCTCGTCGAGCGGCACGTTCTGCATGGTGCCCCATAGCCAGTTGTCGGCTACTTCAAGTGCAAAAGGCTTGTAGAAAGGATGGTGGGTGAATGATGTCACTTCCACATAGTCTGACGGACTGATGTTGAGCGACTCGGCGAAGCTTTTGGGTGTATATGTCTTGCCCTCGTATGTGAAAGTTTCGGGAAGTTTTCCGAAATAAGCGTCGAGGATGGCGTTGTAGCCGTCTTCCCATGCGGTGGACAGACGACGGTCTGGCACTTTGATGATGGCGTCAAGATATGCTTTCAGTACTGCCGACAGCTCTCCGTGCACGTGCTTGTCTTCACCGTAGTTAAGACCGGGATAGGCTTCTTCAGGCACTATGCCGTAAGTTTCTATGACATAGGGGACGTCATGAGCCGCGCCTCCTTGGGCAAAATTCACGTTGCCGTCCATGCGCACATACTTGCGTGCTTTGTCAAGATAGCAGTAGCGCACTACAAACATTTCGCTCAGGTCTACCTCCTTGCCTCCTTTGCGGAGCATCTCCTCTTCCAGAAATGAATTGGTCGAGAAGCACCAGCATGTACCCGACTGATTCTGGTCGCGTATGGGAGTTGTCTTGACAACCTTTACGTCAGTGAACTTGAACCCGGTGCTGTCAGGATTTACAATCTTGTTGTCGGCCGAAATCTCGGTTGCGGCACAGGCAATAAGCAATGCGCCTAAAATATACTTCATAGCTCGAATACTTTTAAAATTACACAAATTTAAGCATTTATTTATTAATTGGCCTCACGAAAGCCGTTTAAAACGGCAGTTGCGCCGAGTCTCAATCCTCATAGGGGGTATTGTCGGTTATTCCCGCTTCGGCAAGAGCTTCACGGCGCTCCACGCATGTGGCACAACGTCCGCAGTGTTTTTCTGCGCCTTTATAGCAGGAGTAGGTTTTGGAATAGTCGATGCCGAGAGCTTTTCCGCGTGAGGCTATCTCGCCTTTGGTCATGCCGGTGTATGGAGCGCGCAGTTCGATGTGTTCGTAAGTGCCGGCGGCTATGGCGGCGCCCATGGTTGTTACGAATCCGGGCCGGCAGTCGGGGTATATGGAATGGTCGCCGGCATGGTTGGCGAGCATCACGGCCTGCAGTCCGCGGCTTTCGGCAAGCCCGGCAGCTACTGCAAGCATGATGCCGTTGCGAAACGGCACTACCGTAGCTTTCATATTGGAGTCGGCATAATGGCCCTCGGGTATGGCGTCGGCTCCATTCAGCAATGCGCTGCTGAAGTGTCGGCCCATGAAGGCAAGGTCTATCTCGATAAGTTCGATGCCGAGCCGCTCGCAGTGGTAGCGCGCGCATACTGCTTCACGTTCATTATGATTGGAGCCGTAATGAAATGTTACCGCAAGAGCTATGCTGTCGGCATGGTCATATAACATGGTGGTCGAGTCCATGCCTCCCGACAGCACCATCAAAGCGTCTTTCTCTTTGGTCATTGTAATATCTTTAACTGCAGTTAAAAGTCATTGCGGAACGATGCCAGCATGCGTGCTTTCACCATGTTCTGATGTTCTGCGTCACCATAGTTGGCAAACGGATATATCGCTATGCCTCCGCGGGGTGTGAATAATCCGGTTACCTCGATATACTTCGGGTCCATCAGTTTCACAAGGTCTTTCATTATTATATTGACGCAGTCCTCATGAAAGTCTCCATGGTTGCGGAAGCTGAACAGATAGAGCTTGAGACTCTTGCTCTCCACCATTTTTTCGCGAGGTATGTAGCTTATTATGATTCTGGCAAAGTCGGGCTGGCCTGTTTTCGGGCATAAAGATGTAAACTCGGGACATGTGAATGTCACGAGATACTCGTTATCGGGATGTTTGTTTACAAACGTCTCCAGTACCTCCGGAGCATATCGGTCGGGATATTGGACTCCTTGATTGCCGAGGAGGGTCACTCCGGGCATTTCGTCATCGCTGCGTGACATATGTTACTTGATCTTTTCGGGTTGTTTTACTTTCAGGCGTTCGCCGGCATCATTGGCTACAGAGCGGAAGTACTCGTCGGAGTAACCGCCAAACTGCGGATACTCGCACTGTCCCTCGGGAGTGCGTTTGAATACTCCGGGTGATGTCTCTTTCTTTATGTTGCCGTCAAGATACTTGACGAACAGATAGTCGCCGAGCTGCTTGAATTCCCTTGTGGCCCTGTTGGCCCAATAGTCGCTGAACATTGACAGCTCGCGGCGCTGACGGTCTGCCGGCAACGACATGACTTGTGCCTCGGTCTCGGCCACAGCCTGCTCCATGGCGTCCTCAAGCGAGTTTTGCACCCGACGTATGTCGGGTATCATCTGCGAGTAGCGGTTGTAGGCTTGGTTGGCTACATAATTGTGTACCCAGAATGCGGCATCCCACGACAGGGTGAGCATGTCGCCGTTGCCGTGAGCGTAGCAGTAGGGTACTTCGGTCACGCAACAATATATGGGTACATACACGCAAGTGTTGGCATCGTCGACGCCGAACCACAGTATGCCTTTCATGGGTGCGGGCACTTGGTCGCGCAACTGGGCCACGAAGGTGAAGCCGGTCTGCTGGGTGGCTATGGCGCGTTCGTGAGTGTACTCCGTGCCGTCAACGGTGAATGTCATCGGACGCCAGCGGTAAGGCACCTTGAAAGGACCGGCACCTATGTCCTGTGTCATATCGAACGGCGTGTCCTCGAAGTGGTCGCGCATGGCCCACTGCATATCGCGTACAGTGAGAGCGCTGTCGGGCTTGACCCATAGCGGCATCACGGCTTCGGTGTCGCCCTCGTTAATCCACTGCAGATACTTGTCCATGCCCGATGCGTGGCGGTTGAAGAATGACCATACGCGGGCGTCGCATCCGCGCAGTGCCCCGAAGTCGGTCACTGCATAGGCCAGCGAAAAGTCGAAGTCCTTATCCTTGCCCTTGTAGTATCCTTGTTTGCGTGCGAAGTCGATGACGTCGGGCGAGTAAAGAGTCTCGGGGTCATCGAGCGGAAACTTATGGATGCGCGGATGGTTGGCATGGCCCGATATCATGCCGTCGGGTATGCGTCGGGCCACCCATACGGCACCTTTCTCTTTGGAGCCCTTGCCTATAAGCTCCATAATCCATGCTTCCTTGCCGTCGGCTATCGAAAATGACTCGCCTGAGCTTGCGTAGCCGTACTTGTTCACAAGATCGGTCATGACTTTTATGGCTTCGCGGGCGGTTTTGGCTCGCTCCAGCGTTATGTATATGAGAGAACCGTAGTCTATTATGCCTGTGGTGTCGACGAGCTCCTCATGGCCGCCCCAAGTGCTTTCGCTTATGGCCAGCCCGTGTTCGTTCATGTTGCCAACGGTTGCGTAGGTATGGCTTATTTCCGGTATTTCGCCGAGGTATCGGCCGGTATCCCAGTCGCGTACTTCGCGCATTGCGCCGGGAGCATGGTCGGCTGCAGGCTTCGAATACAGCTCTCCGTACAGGTTGTGGGAGTCGGCTGCGTATGTTATCATGACGCTGTTGTCGGCCGTCGCGCCCGGAGTGGCTATGAGACTTGTGCAGGCGATTGCCGCACTTGTGGCCGCGATTGCGGCGATGAATGTGATAAGAGGTCTTTTAAACATATGGGTTTACGTTGCAATGATGTCGTATTACGCAAAGTTAGCTAATTTGGATATTATAACAAAACTTCCGGTCTTTCCGGGCATTTATATGGCCTGCGTTTTTTAGTTTTGCCTATGGCCATCCAGACCGCCGCGGGAGCGTTTGATTAGATGATATCCGGATTTATGCTTTTTAGTCGGGCTATGAATGCGTCGCGGTCTTTAGGCGATATTTCAAGCGGAGCGTAACTCTTCAGGACCGAACGGTCGGTGAAGCTGATCGAGACACGTCTGCTTGACATTGCTGCCGTCGCAAGATAGCCTGTGGTCTTTTTCACACTCTTTATTTTGGAAATGGGCAGTCGTGTAGGCTGGAAAAATTGATATATGACAAGCTCGTCACCGTCGATCTCGTATCGGCAACCGAATAATGCGGCTGCACACAATGCCGTCAGGCCGCCACATATAAAAACGGCGTACCACCATGGCTGGCCTATGGCTGTAATCCACATTAGTAAAGGTACAAAGAGTAGACACAGCCATGCCCACCAGTCGATTCTTGAGTAATAAACCGTTTTATTCATGTTTGTATAATTGTGATTGAAAATCAGGCTATTGAAAAAGTGATTAATCGAAAATTCAAGTTTGACTGGCAAAAATATAGACTGGCAGTCACGTCATTATAATCATCAAAGACAAATTTACGGAAAATTCTGTAACGGTCGACGTGTAATGGAATGTTTTTGAATATTAAATGGCTGCGCAGTCCGACAATGTAAACGTAGTGGGCATGAATGCCGAAATCATTGAAACCATGTCGGCTCTACGGTGGTGGGTGCGGGTATTGTTAAGGCCGGGAAAATATTTGGGGTGTATGGATTAAATGGTGTATCTTTGCAGCGTAATTCTAATAATAAACCTTTCATGAAAAAGATAGCTAAATTACTTTGTGTATTTGCTGCACTGGCGCTGGCTATGCCCGCTATGGCGCAGTTCAATCTTAAGAAGGCCATAAACAGTGCCAAGAAAGTAGGTGAGGCTGTGACGCTGACCGATGAGGACATGAACAACTATGTGAAAGAGTACATTACATGGATGGATACCCACAATAAGGTATGCGAGCCTGATCATCCTTATACGCAGCGTCTTAACAAGCTGACCGAAGGCCTGACTTCAGTCAACGGCACTCCGCTTAACTTTAAGGTTTACTGGGTAGTGGACGTGAATGCGTTTGCATGTGCCGACGGTAGTGTGCGTGTGTTTGCCGCGCTGATGGATATCATGAGTGATGAAGAACTTCTCGGTGTCATCGGACATGAGGTAGGCCACGTAGCCAACAAGCACTCCAAGAAGGCGTTCAAGACTGCACTTCTCGCATCGGCTCTGAAAGATGGTGTGGGCGCTACGGGCGGCACCGCCGCAGCTCTTACCGACTCCCAGCTCGGCGACCTCGGTGAGGCTCTCACCAATGCCAAGTTCTCGCAGAAGCAGGAAAACGAGGCTGATGACTATGGCTACGACTTCCTGAAGGACAATGGCAAGAACCCTTGGGCTATGTCGATGTCATTCAAGCGTCTTAAGGCCATTCAGGAGGAGCAGGGCATAGGCAAGACCAGCAAAATCAATCAGCTCTTTTCGTCACACCCCGATCTTGACAAGCGCATACAGCGCATGGAGAAGCGAGCCAAAGATGAAGGCATCACTCCTCCGGCGCAGAAATAAGGTTTGATTCACATGACGGTCAGGAAATTTGATTTCCTTGTGACTGTTTGAGAAGTATATCGTACAGGAGGTCGCAGTGCTCTTTCAGTTCAGGCTGTAGTACTGCGGCCTCTTCTGCGTCAAGCATCTTGAGGTCGACATAGCGGTCCTCGCCGTTGATGAAGTCAAGGAGAGAGCCGTCGGGTGCTGAACTGTCTAGCTGCAGCGGTTGTAGCCCTTGCGCTTTTCGTCGCGGGTCATAGCGATACAAAGGCCAATAGCCCGACTTGACCGCCTTGCGCTCTTCTACAATGCTGTTGCCCATGCCGGCTCTTATGCCGTGATTTATGCACGGACAGTATGCTATGACTATCGACGGGCCGGGATAGGCGTCGGCTTCAACAAAGGCCTTTATTGCCTGCATATAATTGGCCCCGAGCGCTATAGATGCCACATACACGTTGCCGTATGTCATCATCATGCGGCCGAGATCTTTCTTGAACGTGCGCTTGCCGTCGGCCGAATATCTGGCTACGGCTCCCAGAGGCGTGGCTTTTGACGTCTGTCCGCCTGTGTTGGAGTAGCATTCTGTGTCCATGACAAGCAGATTTATGTCGCGGTCCTGAGCGAGTACGTGGTCAAGCCCGGCGAATCCTATGTCATAGGCCCAGCCGTCGCCTCCGATGGCCCATATGCTCTTTTTGGCAAACATATCGGAAAATTCCCTGATTTCGGCTGCGGAGTTGTCATTAGGCAGCAATTGCATTATGGCATTTCCGGCTTCAGCCGAAGCTGTCGGATCATTGAATGCGCCAAGCCACTTCTGCATGGCTGCTTTAATTGCGGCGTCAGTTGATTGGTCGGCCACGGCGGCGCGTATGAGTTCGGCAAGACGGTTGCGGCGCTGTGTCACGGCTACTTCCATTCCATAACCGTACTCCGCATTGTCCTCAAAGAGCGAGTTGCCCCATGCGGGACCTTGACCGCGTGTGTTGGTGCAATAGGCATTGCTCGGGAAGTTGGCGCCCCATATGGAGCTGCAGCCGGTGGCGTTGGCTATGATCATGCGCTCTCCCATCAGCTGTGTTAACAGTTTCACGTATGGTGTCTCGCCGCAACCGGCACATGCTCCCGAGAATTGTAACAGCGGCTGATAGAACTGCGATCCGTTTATTGTGGCACGCGGCACGACGCCCTCTTTAAGTGCCACATTGTCGAGCGCATACTGCAGAAGAGGTTCCTGTGTGTGCAGGTCTTCTTCAATAGGTACCATGGTTAGGGCATGTCCGGGACATATCACTGCACAGGAGCCACAACCCGTGCAGTCATGAGGAAATACCTGAATGCGGTATCTGTAGCCGTTAAGTTTGCCTGACGCGGGCCGGGTGACGAAGCCCTCCGGAGCGTTCTGCGCCTCTTCGGGTGTGAGCAGATAAGGACGTATGGCGGCATGTGCGCATACAAGCGAGCACTCGGTGCACTCCACACATTTTGTAGCGTCCCACCTCGGTATGTTGATGGCAATGGTCCGTTTTTCATAGGCGGTGGTACCCGGCGGTACCGAGCCGTCGGGAGAGAAAGCCGATACAGGCAGCATGTTGCCTTCAAGACGCAGACAGGGACGAGCCACGTTGCGGATAAACGGGGGCAGCGAGGTTTCCGCCGATTGGCCGGTGGTATCATCTGTGGCATTCAGCCATGTCGAGGGGTAGTTTATCTCCGTTATGGCATCGACCACGAGGTCAAGCGCGGCTATGTTGCGGTTGACCATTTCGGCTCCTTCGTGCATGTATGTGGCGGTAATCTCGTCGCATAGCGCTTTCATGGCTTCGTCAAACGGTATGATGCCGGTTAGCTTGAAAAACACCGTCTCCATAATCATGTTTATCTTCACTCCGAGACCGTTTTTGCGCGCTATGGCTATGGCGTCAATGTTGTAAAACCGGGCTTTGCGAGCGGCTATGGCGCGTCGCAGCGAAGCCGGCAGTACGGAGTCCATATCCTCGGCAGTCCATGAAGAGTTGAGTACAAATATGCCCCCGCAGCGCAGATTGCCGACGAGGTCAAACCGCTTGACGTACATGTTCTTGTTACATGATATGTAGTCGGCCGACTCGATTGAGTACTCCGCCTTGACGGGCTGACGGGCTATGCGAAGTTGCGATATTGTATAGCCTCCCGATTTCTTGGCAGAGTAGTTGAAGAATGCCTGCGAGTAAAAACCTTCGGTCTGTCCTATAATCTTGGCCACTTGCTTTGTTGCTCCTACGGTACCGTCTGACCCCATGCCGTAAAATATGCTTTTCAGTACACATCCGTCATCAGGGATGATGCGGTCGGCTATTTTGAGCGAGCGGTGGGTTACATCGTCGTCTATACCTATGGTAAAGCCGTCAAGCGGACGTGGAGATGCCAGCTCGTCATATATGCGTTTTACCATCGAAGGGTCAAACTCCTTGCTGCTTAGTCCGTAGCGGCCTCCGATAACCTTTATCTGACGGCCTGCGCGTCGCAGCGCCGATGACACGTCAAGGTACATCGGTTCGCCCTCCGCTCCCGGCTCTTTGGTTCGGTCAAGCACGGCTACCGCTTTTGCTGTACCGGGTATGGCTTTTAGTAGAGCTTCGTCGCTGAATGGCCGGAACAGCCTTACTTTCACAAGTCCCGTTTTGTGTTGATAGCCGGTTGCGGCAAGATACTTTATGGTCTCTTCGATGACTTCGCAACTTGAGCCCATCGACACAATGACAAGTTCTGCCTCTGGATCGCCTACATAATCCATCAGCCCGTACTTCCGTCCTGTAAGCGCATTTACCCGGTTCATGCAAGACTGGACTATGGCAGGAAATGCGTCATAGTAGCGGTTGGCTGCTTCGCGGTTCTGAAAGTATACGTCGGGGTTCTGTGCCGAGCCTCGCAGCACGGGATGCTCGGGGTTGAGTCCCCGGGCTCTGAAGGCTTTCACCTTATCCATGACAACAAGTTTTTTCAGGTCATCGTAACTCGCCATTTCTATCGTCGAAGTTTCGTTTGATGTACGCCATCCGTCAAAGAAGTGCACTACGGGTAGCGAACCTTCTATCGCCGCCAAGTGGGCCACGATAGCCATGTCGTGCGCTTCCTGAACGGAGTTCGATCCGAGAAAAGCGAAACCTGTGGTGCGGCAAGCCATTATGTCCTGATGGTCGCCGAATATGCTCAGTGCATGGGCTGCCACCGAACGGCATCCTACGTGGAACACCCCCGGCAGTAACTCGCCGGCGATTTTGAACATATTGGGTATCATCAGCAGCAGACCTTGTGAAGCGGTAAACGTTGTTGCCAGAGCTCCGGCGGCGAGGGCGCCGTGTGTGGCCCCGGCGGCGCCGAGTTCCGACTCGAGCTCCTTTACCTCCATAGTTGTCCCGAAAATATTTTTAACTCCCGCTATGCGCCAGCGGTCGGCTATGTCGCCCATCTCGGCAATTGGGCTTATGGGGTATATCGTGGCTACGTCGCTGAATGCATAGGCTACATATGCCGCTGCGGTGGATCCGTCGATGATTTTTTTTATTGCTGCCATGGTGTAAGTTGTAGTTTGATTTTATTTTGAATCAAACGCGAGGCCATAGATTGACCCCGCGTCTGTCGTAGAATAATTATAGTATTAGAGCGAAATTCCGGGTATCGGTCCTACACACAGTTCCGTAATCCATATCCATAGCGGGCAGAAAACCATGAAGAGTATCACCGATATGGCAAGCGACGAGGTGCCGGTAGCGACATATGAGTTGTACTCGTCGGCGATGATGATGCCGGAGAATGCCGGAGGAAGCGCGCCGGCTACGACAAGCATGGCGAGGTTTTCAGGCGACATCTTGAAGATAAGGCCTACGATGAGCAGAAGGGCGGGCATCACGATCAACTTTAGGATGACACCGAGTATGCCCTGCCAGTTGATGTTTATTTTTACCGATGACAGTGTTATACCGGCGGCAAATACAGCCATTGAAGCGTTGGCCCCCTTGATAAGGTCAAATGACGGGCTTGCCCATTTCGGCCAAGGCAAACCTACAAGTACCCATATTACGGCAAGTATAGGCGCCCATGCCACAGGCTGTTCAAGAGCATGTATTACCGGCTTCCAAGGATTGGGCTTTTTGCCGCCATTCTTGGCAAGGGCTTTTTCGTTACCTGCATTTAGCAGTGACAGACCTACCGGAATACCTACGGCGTTTACCACGATACCTACTATGGCTACCACGAGAGCTACGTAAGCGTTGGTGCCGAAAATCGGTTCCAGTACGGCAAAACCGAGGAATCCGATGGTCGGTGAACCGTTGATAAGGGCCATGACAGCGGCGTCGGCCTGAGTCACTCCGCTTTTTCTGAAGCCGTATTTATAGATATAGTACACGAGCATGAAGCAGAACATGATCACTACAAGCGATATGATCGACAGCTTTATGTCGGCTACGAGCATTGAGCGGTCTGCGTCGGCTATTGACACAAACAGGGCTGCCGGCAACGCGAAGTCAAGCACGACTTTGTTGAATGCCTTACCGTCGGTGGCGCTGAACGCACCCTTTTTCCCTGCGATATATCCGGCGAGCATCACCACGATAATAGGGACTATGGCATATAATATGATATGTGACATAATAAAGTGAATTAAATGTTAGGATATGTGTATTTACGGGCTATACGTCGTGTTATACGTTGACGGGGAAGAGTGTGGCCGGATTTAGATATCCTATATGTCCGCTCTCTTTGCCGGAGTCGGCGGCGAGTTGCACGTCGATGAGGCACGTCTTTTTAGACGCTATGGCCTCGGTCAGAGCTTTTTCAAGTTCATCGGGGGTGGTCACATAGTAGGTCTGGGCGCCAAAGGCGTCGCCGAGTTTGTCGTAACGTGCATTGACATTAAGAGTGGTCGGCGCCGGATCACCGTCTTTGCCGAGGTTCTGGCCGATACCGTTATATATGCCTCCGTTGTTGAAGATGACTACAGTGACGGGGAGTTTGAAGCGGCATGCGGTGCTGAAGTCCATACCGCTGAAGCCGAACGCGCTGTCGCCCTCTATGGCTACAACCGACTTACTGGTGGCTACGGCAGCTCCTACGGCCGAACCCATGCCCATGCCCATTATGGCCCATGTGGCGCAGTCTATGCGGTGACGCGGCAGCATCATGTCGATGGCGTCGCGGGTGTCGTCGAGAGTGTTGGCCCCTTCGTTGACAAGAATCACGTCAGGATTCTGTGCCATCACCTTTCTTACGGCACTTAGGGCGCTCCAGTGTGTCATAGGCACGGTTTGTGCTACGAAACGCTGCATGAATTTCTCATTTTTCAGCTTGCTCTGTGACTGTATGTACGGTACCCATTCAGGGTCCATCGACAGTTTGTATGAAGGTAGGGCGGCGAGCATGGCGTCGATCGACGACTCAAGGTCGCCTACTACGGGAGCTGCTATCTGCCGGTTGATGTCGATCTCTTCGGGATCTATGTCGAGCTGTATGAATTTACCTGCGGGATTCCATTTTCCGTGGCCGCGTGACAGTAGCCAGTTGAGGCGTGCTCCGACAAGCACCACTACGTCGGACTGTTCCATGAATGCGCTGCGCATGGAGTTGGCACTCAGAGGATGGTTGTCGGGAAGAAGGCCTTTGGCCATTGACATCTGATAGAACGGTATGCCGGTACTCTCCACAAACTTTTTGATTTTGTCGTCGATCTGAGCGTAAGCGGCACCTTTGCCAAGAAGTATGACCGGCTTCTTGGCCGATGCGAGGAGCTGCATGGCGCGGGCTACGGAAGTCTGCGACGGTATCATCGGCGGACATGTGTCTACCGGAGTGTATAGGGTGGCTTCGGCGGCTGCACGGTCCATGACTGCACCCAGACACGGGGTGGTTATGTCAAGGTATACACCGCCGGGACGTCCCGATACGGCTGCCCGGTAAGCTCTTACAACGCCGGTCATTATGTCCTCCGGACGGTTTATACGGTAAGCGGCCTTGACAAGCGGTTTGGCTATGTTGAGCTGGTCGAGACCTTCGTAAGTACCTTGCATAAGGTCGATGGGCGGCCGTTCGCTTGAACCGGATATCTGTATCATAGGATAACAGTTTACGGTAGCGTTGGTGGTGGCGGTAAGGCCGTTTAGAAAACCGAGCGACGATACAGTGAGCAGTACGCCCGGAGTTTTTGTCAGAAAGCCGTGGGTGGCCGCTGCCATGCCCGCCTGCTGTTCGTGGCGGAAGCCGAGAAATCTTATGCCCTCGCCCTGTGCGATGTAGGCAAATTCGGTTACCGGTATGCCTACAAGACCGTACATCGTATCGATGCCGACTTTTTTCAGCGCTTGTGTAAGTATCCACATGCCCGTTACCTGATTGGCGGTTGACGGGTCGGTATGGGGTATTGAAGCTAATGGATCGGGTGTCATAGTTGAACTACGTTAAATCATTAATAATGTTGACTTTGAAAAAATCCATAGTGGTGCGCCGTTGCCGGCGTGCACCACTATGGTGGCATATATCGAGTCCCTGCAAGGCGTATTATTTGGCCGGTTCTGCGGGCTTGGGCATAGGTGCCGTGGTGCCGTTTGCTTTGAATTGTGCAAGCTGTTCGGCTGTATATCCGAGTGTCGACAGGACTTCGTCAGTATTTCCGCCGAGCTCCGGACACGGGCCGTAGGTCGGCTGGTAGTTGGATATGGTGAACGGTACTCCTACAGTCACAAATTCTCCGATTTTACCGCCTTGGTTGATGCGCACGAGGGTATTGCCGTCGTAAAGTGACTCGTCTGTCATGATTTCTTTGGTTGACAATACCGGTCCTACAGGTACGCCTGCTTTCGACAAGAGTTCCGTAACTTCGTATTTGGTCTTGTTGATGGTGAACGTCTCGACACGTTTGTAGATTTCCTGTTTGTGCTTGTCGCGGGCGTCGGCCGTGTTGAAGTCGGGATTTGTAAGCCAGTCTTCAAAGCCGAGAGCTTTGGCGGCGAGTTCAAACTGCTTGGCGCCGCGCTGAAGTATGACATATACATAGGCGTTGGGGTCGGTCTCCCAGCCTTTGCATTTATAAGTCCAGCCGAGCACACCGCTGCCCTCTTGGTTGCCGCTTCGTGGAACGAAGTCGCCGAATTTTTCGTTTGGATACTGCGGGAACTGAGTGAGGTAGCCTAAGCGGTCAAGAGTAAGCTGGTCGCGGGTTTTGATACGGCACAGATTAAGACATGCGTTGTGCATTGACTGGTAGACAAAGCTGCCTTCGCCGGTCTTCTCACGCTGAAGCAGGGCGGCGAGAATGCCTATGGTGAGGTGCATGCCGGTATTGGAGTCGCCCAGAGCGGCTCCCGACTGCGTTGGCACGTTGTCAGGGCCTTCCCACCATCCTGTGGTTGAGGCGGCTCCAGCTGTCACTTGTGCTATGGGTTCGTAGGCCTTGAGGTCTTTGTATTTTGACGATAAGGGGAAGCCTTTGATGGTACCGTATACGCACTTCGGGTTAAGGGCGTGCACGGCTTCCCAGCTGAAACCGAGTTTGTCCATTGCTCCCGGATGAAGGTTTTCGATAAAAACGTCGGCACTCTTAATAAGTTTGGTAAGTATTTCCTTTCCGTCAGGAGTCTTGGCATCCAAGGCAAGTGATTTTTTATCGGAGTTGAGCTGCAGGAAGTAATAACTCGGTTCGTCAGGGTCAAACTGGATTTCACTACGTGTGGCGTCACCAACTCCGGGACGTTCTATCTTTATTACTTCGGCGCCGAGCCATGCGAGCAATTGTGTGCATGAGGGACCCGACTGCACTTCTGTGAAGTCGATCACCTTGATTCCTTGTAGAGGAGCTGTGTTCATAAACTTGAATTTTAGTGTGTAATAGAAAATGTTTATTTTAGAATATTAACACGGTAATAGCCAAAAGGTTTTGTTAAATAAGATTTAGGCAGCGAATGTGTTAATTTAAGGAGGCGTGTACGCAGAGTAAACGGCACTCTCCGTTTGATTCCGTTTTTTATATGGGTCCTTATTATTTTTATTGATGGATTATCATTATGATGTTATGGATAAGTACTAATGCTTTTTTGTAATTTGTTATGAGGTTTGTGCTGTCATAATGTTAAAAATAAGATTTTTTTTGATGAATTTTGCAATCTTAAATACTTTTTAGTTATCTTTGCCACAATTATTGCGCGGAGGCGCGGTTTTGTCTCGTATTTATGCGGGGCTTGTAATGGAGGATAATTAATGTCTGTCCTCTGTTTTATTGACAAAATTATCTCTTTCAGTAATACTGCAATAATCTTCTGGGGGGGGGTAATTTCCTGCTAATCAGGTGGTTACATGAAACCCCATTTTAGAACTAAATAAATTATTGTAGTATGAAGAAAGTATTTTTGTTACTTTTCGCACTCTTGACTGTAGTGACGGCATCGGCCCAGATGCGCACAGTTAAAGGTCAGGTTGTGTACGCCGGCGACGGCGAACCCCTCGCGGGAGCTACTATCCTTCCCGTTGGAGGCAGCGGTATGGGCACCGCTACCGATGTTGACGGTCACTTTACTATTAGTGTCGACCGTTCAGTCTCAAAAATCAAAGTATCCTATGTGGGAATGAGCACTCAGGAGGTCGATATAACCGACGCTCCCATGCTCATAAAGCTTCACAATTCCGAAAACAATCTTGACGAAGTGATGGTCGTGGCTTACGGTACGGCCAAGAAGTCGGCTTACACCGGTTCGGCATCGGTGGTCAATGCAGCCGAAATTCAGGATCGTCTTGTGACCGACGTCACCAAAGTTCTTGCAGGTACGGTGGCCGGTGTGCAGCTGCAGAGTACTACCGGTCAACCCGGTAGCGAGCCTACGGTGCGCATACGTGGTGTCGGCTCTATCAACGCTTCCACAAGCCCGCTCTATGTTGTGGACGGTATACCTTATGACGGCGGCATGCGCTCAATCAACCCGCAGGACGTTGAGTCGATAACCGTACTTAAGGATGCCGCTTCGGCCGCTCTTTACGGTGCGCGCGGTGCCAACGGTGTCATCCTCGTTACTACCAAGAAAGGTCGCGCAGGTGAGGCCAAGATAACTTTTGACGCCCGTTGGGGTGCCAATTCCCGAATGATCCCCAACTACGACGTCATCACTGATCCTGACGAGTATGTGCTCGACTTCTATAACTCACGTCGCAACTATGTGCTCTCGATGGGTTATGACGAAGACTTCGCTCACAACTGGTCGGTAAACGGCATTAACGCCGGCCCCGGCACAAGCAACATCTTCGGCTATCAGATGTATACCATCCCCGAAGGTGAGAGCCTCATACTCCCTGACGGCACAATGAACCCCAACGCCACTCTCGGATATAAGGACGCCACCAACTACTTCATACCCGATGACTGGCAGAAAGGTACCTATCATGACGGTTTCCGTCAGGAGTACAACCTTAGCGTATCGGGCGGTACCGATCGTTTCAACTACATGGTATCGGCGTCATATCTTACTGACGAAGGTATAATAAAGGAGTCTAATTATGACCGTCTGGCCACTCGCGCCACTGCCGAGTATCAGGCCAAGAAGTGGCTCAAAATCGGTACTAATCTTTCGTACACCTACGAGGCTATGAACAGCCCTCAGTCGCAGCAGTCTACCGGACAGTCAGGCAATGCCTCGTACGTGGCCAACTTCATCGCTCCCATCTATCCTATGTTTATACGTGACGTGGACGGCAATATCGTGTGCGACCCCATCACCGGCAACAAGCTGTATGACTTCGGTATGCGCGGTACAGGCACTGTGCTTCCCGGAAGTGACACCAAGTGGCGCTACTCACGTTCGTTCCTCGCCGGAGGTAATCCTACCGGTACTCTCATCTATGACAAGTCGGAGTATCTTTATGACGTGTTCAACGGCAAGTGGTTTGCACAACTCACGCCCATCGACGGTCTTACACTTACCGGTACCGCCGGTTACTATCTGCGTAACCGCCGATTCAACTATCTTGCCAACAGCAAGTACGGACAGCTCGCCAACTACGGCGGTCAGATACAACAACTCTCTACCCGTACAAGCTCGATCAACCTTCAGGGTCTTGCCAACTACCGCAAGACATTTGCCGAAGTTCATGACGTAGACATTCTCGTAGGTTATGAAAGCTATGAGCTTCAAGTCGACGAAATGGGAGGCGAGGGTATGAACATATTCAACAACAATAACCATACGCTCTCCAACATCATTGACGAAAAAGATGTATACGGCAGTCAGGACAATTATGCCACACGCGGTATATTCGGACGTGTCAACTACAGCTATGACGGTCGCTACTACGGCAGTGTAAGCTATCGTCGTGACGCTTCGTCACGTTTCCACCCGAGTCATCGTTGGGGTAACTTCTGGTCCGTATCGGCCGCTTGGGACATCTCCAAAGAGAAGTTCATGGAGGATTTCGTGAATGTCGACATGCTTAAGTTCAAGGCCTCTTTCGGTCAGCAAGGTAACGACGGCATAGGCAACGACTATGCTTACATCAACCAGTACAATCAGGCAGGTGCCGACGGTGTGTGGTCGGTAGGTACTCTTTATTATAAAGGTAACCCCGATCTTACATGGGAGACCTCCAACTCGTTCAATACCGGTTTTGACTTCAGTTTCTGGCAGGGCAAGCTCTCCGGTACACTCGAGTACTTCCTCCGTCAGACCTCAGACATGCTTTACTATCGCCCTACCGGTCCGTCGCTCGGTTTCTCTTCGATGCCTATGAACGTAGGTTCGATGCGTAACAGCGGTCTTGAACTGGAGCTCATATATCGTCCGATTGAGACCCGCCATATCACTTGGGACGTTAACTTCAACCTCACTTACGTACGCAACAAGGTCATCAAGCTCGCTCCCGAGCTTAACGGTACTTGGATCAGCGGCTCTCGCATATATGAAGAGGGCAAGTCCATGTATCAGCTCTATCTTGTTAAGTATGCGGGGGTTGATCCCGAGAACGGCGACGCTCTGTATTGGGCAATGAAGTCTGACGGCACCGAAGAGGCTACCTCCGACTACAACCTCGCTTACTCCGGCAACGCGGCCCGCGGTTATGTGGCCAACCGTCAGTCGACAGGCAACATCCTGCCTCCTGTATACGGTGGTTTCGGTACTTCGCTGAGCGCTTACGGCGTTGACTTCTCAATCCAGTGCGGCTATCAGCTCGGCGGTAAGATCATGGACTATGGCTATCAGCTGTTGATGCACGGCGCCAACTCCTCTGACAAGGGTACAGCCATGCACGTGGACTCACGCAATGCTTGGACTCCCGATAACCCCAATACCGACGTTCCCCGTCTTGACTGGGGCGCCCAATATACAAACCGTACAAGCGACCGCTGGCTTGAGAAGTCAGATTATTTCTCAATCAACAACATTACCCTCGGATACACTTTGCCGGCTGCCTTTACGCAGAAGTTCGGTATCGAAGCCGTGCGCGTTTACGGGGCAGCCGACAATGTGGCTCTCTGGTCGGCCCGCAAGGGTCTTGATCCCCGTCAGAGTTACGTGCAGAGTGCCGCCGGCTACTATGCTTCGCTCCGCACTGTATCGGGTGGTATAAAGGTGACTTTCTGATAAATAATATTGTAAAATCACACAACAAGATTAAATGATGAATAAATTCAGTAAAATATTATATACGGCCCTTGCCGGTGTTATGATGGCCGGCTGTAACGACCTCGACACGGAGCCGATGGGCGGTATAATCACTGACGATCAGCGTCAGGATGTGATAGAGAACATGCCCGAGAAACTCAAGGATGCGGTAACCGCTATCTTTGCCAACTTCTACGCTACCGAGGGTGCTTATGATGATATGCTCGACTTCGGTTATCCTACAATAATGATAACTCTTGATTCGCGCAGTCAGGACTTCATCACTACCGAACCGGGCGCTTACGGATGGTTTGAGGCGCCGGTGAAGTTTCAGGACAATACAGCTACGAGCCCTTCCTCCCGTATTATCTGGGGTATTATGTACAACACCATCTTCTCTGCCAACGAGGTGCTCGGCATGATTGATGCCGATACCGACAATGAGACATATAAGTTTTATATCGGTCAGGCCCATGCCGCACGTGCTTATGCTTATTGGGTACTCGCTCAGGTATATCAGTTCAATTACGTAGGTAATGAAGATGCACCTTGCGTGCCTATCATCACCGATAAGAATGCTGAGGAGGCTCTCATAAACGGAGCCAAGCGTTCGTCGGTAGGGGACGTATACACCCAGATGATCAATGACCTCAATCGTGCCGAAGAGCTTATGGACGGTAACTCGCACGCTCTCCGTGACGACAACCGATATATCGATCTTGATGTTGTGAAGGCTATCCGCGCAAGAGTATACCTATGCATGCAGAAGTACGACAAGGCTGCCGATGATGCTTACGACGTGCTTATGTCGGGTAGTTTCTATCCGTTGTCGGCCGATGAAGCGGGTGTGCCGGGCTTCAACGTGCTTGACACTCACAACTGGATATGGGGTATACCCGTATCGGAGGTTGACGCCCGCGGTCTTTATACATTTACCGGATTCATGGGCTCTTATTCTTACGGATATGCATACGCCGGTATGTGGCAGACCATAAACAGCGGTTTCTTTGACGAAATACCCGATGAAGACGTTCGCAAGAGCTGGTGGATCAGCACTGACCGCTACTCTAACGCATACAACTACAGCGCCATGTACGGACCCTATACCGCCGCACAATATCTTGACGGAATGGGTGCTCCCGACTATGCCGTTACCAAATTCGCTCCCTATAAGGATGTACTTGAGCAGACTCTCGGTGCCTGCGACGTACCTCTGATACGTATCGAGGAGATGCAGCTTATCTTGGCCGAGTCTCTTGCCATGGGCTCAAGCCCCGGCGACGGTAAGGATGTGCTTGAGTCGTTTGTCAACCGTTATCGTTGGCTTGATGCCGAGAACCCCTATGTATGTCCCGCCACTACTCCCGAAGGCATACGCGATGAGATCTGGCGTCAGCGTCGTATCGAACTTTGGGGCGAAGGCATGGCTTATTTTGACTGCATGCGCCTGAACAAGGGCATCGACCGCAGCAATGCCGAAAACTGCGGCGACGAGTTCAAGTTCAAAATTCCCGCAGGCGAGGCTGTGCTGCTCTATCAGATTCCTAATGCGGAGATCGAGGGTAACCCCGCGCTGACTACAGCCGATCAGAATCCCACAGGTTCGGCACAGCCCTTCCTCGTACAATAACGAAAAAACGGGAACGAGTTTCCCGTCATGTTACTTAAGAAGTAACGATTTTACTACAAAAATTGACCTAATGACAGGGCGCGCCGTGAGGCGTGCCCTGTCTGTTATATAATAATAGTATAATTTAAAAATTTCGCTAATTTTGACAAATTTAAGAGTTATGTGTTATAATTATTGAGTAACTTAGCAACTTAATTTTTCAAAGGATGATGAAACGACGTAATTCACTGTTGGGCCGAGGGGTTGTTATGGCTTTTGTAGGAGCACTCGCGTTAAGCGCTATTGCGGCTACACGCAGCAACAAGGCCGAGATTACACGCAATCTCGATATATTTAATGCCCTTTATAAAGAGCTGCAGACCAACTATGTGGACTCTATCGATGCCGAGAAGTCGATCAATACTGCCATTGCGGCTATGCTCAACGACATCGACCCGTATACCGAATACTTTCCTGCAAGCGCTCAGGAAGACCTTACGATGATGACTTCCGGCGAATATGCCGGCATAGGGTCGCTTATTGTGGAGAAGCCCGGTCAAGGAGTGTTTATATCCGAGCCATATTTCGGCACGCCATCACAGGAGGCCGGACTGAAAGCGGGTGACCTCATCATGATGATTGACAACGACACCGTGACCTCTTGGCACAGCGCTCAGGTGAGCGAGCGGTTGAAAGGTCAGGCGGGTACGCCGCTTAAAGTGACGGTAAAGCGTCCTTATGTGCAGGACTCCATAATTACCTTTGACCTTATGCGTCGCAAGATACAGATGCCTGCCGTGCCATATTACGGAGTGGTTAAGGATAATGTCGGATATATATATCTTACGTCGTTTACCGACAAGGCGGCCAATGACGTGCGCAATGCGCTTATAGAACTGAAAAAGGACCCTCGCGTGAAGTCTATTGTACTCGATCTTCGCGGCAACCGTGGCGGTCTGCTTGAGGCGGCTGTAAAGATAGTGGGTCTTTTTGTCCCCAAAAATACCGAAGTGTTGCGTACCCGTGGTAAAGGGCTTCTTAATGAGAAGGTATACAAGACCACATCGGCACCTATTGATACGAAGATACCGCTGGCTGTATTCATAGACGGCGCTTCCGCGTCAAGTTCCGAGATTACGGCCGGCGCGCTTCAGGATCTCGACCGTGCCGTCATTATCGGAAGCCGTTCATTCGGAAAGGGGCTTGTTCAGTCGACCCGCCAGTTGCCTTACGACGGCATGCTTAAAGTGACCATAGCCAAATACTACATACCGAGCGGCCGACTTATACAGGCTATCGACTACAGTCACCGCAATCCCGACGGATCTGTGGCACGCATTCCCGACTCGCTTACTAGTGTGTTCAAGACAGTGCACGGCCGTGAGGTGCGCGACGGCGGCGGTATCACTCCCGATGTGCCCATCGATTACGGCGAGGTGAACCGCCTTACCTACAATATAGTCAGTGACAACTGGGCGTTTGATTACGCTACGAAGTTTGCAGCTGAACATCCTGTGATAGTTCCTGCAGCGGAGTTTGACATAACCGACTCGATATTCACCGACTTCAAGTCGTTCATAAATCCCGACAAGTTTAATTACGACAAGGCATGCGAGCAGATGGTGACGGCGCTCAAGAAGACCGCCGAGGTCGAGGGCTATATGAACGACTCGGTAAAAAAAGAGCTTGATGTCATAGAAAAACTGCTCAAGCATAATCTCGGTCATGATCTTGATAATAACCGTGACGATATCGTGGACATTCTTGCCGGAGAGATAATAAAGCGTTACTATTATCAGGAAGGACAGGTGATACAGACCCTCAAGCGTGACGCGGCTCTCGATTCGGCGGCTGTGATACTTAACGACAAAGTACGATATACATCAATCCTGTCACCCCGAAAAAATTCTTGACGCAATGGACTTGGAGCAGTTATGCGCCAAGATGCTGACCGCATCGCGGAAGAAAGCGGTCTTGGGCGCCCTTGAAGACAATGCCGTAAGGCATATGACTATGTATGGGCTTGCCGGTTCGTCGGCTCCCATGCTCATGGCGTCGTTGCCGCATTTGTCGGCTCCCGTGCTTGTCGTGGGTGACTCGCTTGACGATGCCGGGTATCTGTATCATGACCTGTCGAGAGCGCTTGGCGAAAGTGCAGTGCTTATGTTTCCGTCGGGTTATAAACGCTCCATCAAGTACGGACAGCCTGAGCCTCCGTCGCAGATAATGCGCACAGAGGTTCTGAACCGCTGGGGCATTGATGCGGCACTTCGTTATGTCGTGACATATCCCGAGGCTTTGGCTGAAAAAGTAGCGTCGCGCGATACTATCGACGAGCATACTTTGCGGCTGTCGACCGGTTCGTCAGCCGACATAACCGAAATAAAAAAATGGTTGCGTGAAAATGGATTTGAGGAGGTGGACTATGTCTACGACCCCGGGCACTTTGCAGTGCGCGGCTCTATTCTCGACATATTCGGTTACAGTTACGAAGAACCCTTCCGCATAGATTTTTTCGGCGACGATATTGAGTCGATACGAAGTTTCAATATTGAGACTCAGTTGTCGGAGCGTAAGTTCGATGACATATCGGTCACGTCCAATGTCGCGTCAAGTTCCGAAGGCTCGTTGCTTGACTACATATCGCATGATACTCTGATATGGATGCGTGATCCGGCTTACACCGTGGAGCGGATTAAGGCTATTGCTGCCGAGTCATTCAGCAGCAGTGCGTTAATTGCCGATGAAGGCGATGCTTCGGCTATGTCACAGGTAGTCGACCCCGAACGTTTTGCCGACGAACTTGCCTGCTTTAAGCTCGTATCGTTCACGTCGGCGCTCGATGTGCCGTCAGGTACGAAGGCGGCTATCGGCTTCGGGTGTACGCCTCAGGGCATATACCATAAAAATTTCGATCTGATTAGTGATTCGTTCAGCAAATTGTTGGCCGACGGATACACCATATATATATTAAGCGACTCGGAGAAGCAGATAGAACGTCTGCGGGCCATATTTGCCGACCGTGGCGACGATATTGTCTTCACTTCTGTCATAACGACAGTCCATGAAGGTTTTGTGGACCATGCCGTGAAGATATGCGTGTTTACCGACCATCAGATTTTTGACCGCTTTCACAAATATAATCTCAAGAGTGACCGCGCCCGTTCAGGTAAGCTGGCATTATCGCTAAAAGAGCTCGGACAGATAGAACCGGGTGACTACATAGTGCATGTCGATCATGGTGTGGGGCGTTTCGGCGGCCTTATACGCACCGAGGTCAACGGCCGCATGCAGGAGATGATAAAGCTGGTGTATCTGAACAACGACCTGCTGCTTGTGAGCATACATTCGCTCCACAAGCTGTCGAAGTATCGCGGGAAAGAGGGTGCCGAACCCCGTATAAACCGCCTCGGTTCGGGCGCGTGGAACAAGATGAAGGACCGTACCAAGTCCAAGCTTAAGGATATAGCGCGTGACCTCATCAAGCTCTATGCCGCGCGAAAGGATGAAAAAGGGTATGCTTATTCGCCCGACAGCTATCTGCAGCAGGAGCTTGAGGCTTCGTTTCTTTATGAGGATACTCCCGATCAGCTTACGGCTACTCAGGCTGTGAAGGCTGACATGGAGTCGGCACGCCCGATGGACCGTCTTGTATGCGGTGATGTGGGTTTCGGTAAGACTGAAGTGGCTATACGTGCGGCCTTTAAGGCAGCTACCGACAATAAGCAGACTGCGGTGCTTGTTCCCACGACCGTGCTTGCCTACCAGCACTACAATACGTTCAAGGACCGACTGAAGGACTTCCCCGTGAGGGTGGAGTACCTGTCGCGTGCGCGCTCGGCCAAGGATGTGAAGCTCATACTTGCCGACCTCGCCGAAGGCAAAATAGACATACTTATAGGTACTCACAAGATAATAGGCAAGGATGTGAAGTTTAAGGATCTTGGTCTTCTTATTGTCGATGAGGAACAGAAGTTCGGTGTCGCGGTCAAAGAGAAACTGAAGCAGTTCAAGGTAAATGTCGACACTTTGACAATGTCGGCTACGCCGATACCGCGTACCCTGCAATTTTCACTTATGGGTGCCCGCGACCTTTCGGCCATAACCACACCGCCGGTCAACCGATATCCTATACTCACGTCGCTGAACGCTCTGAATGATGACATAATCACCGAGGCCGTGAATTTCGAGATGTCGCGCAACGGTCAGGTGTTTATCGTGAATCCGCGCATAGAGGGACTTTATGACCTTGAGGCTATGGTGAAGCGTCTTGTCCCTGACGCACGTACTATCGTGGCCCATGGTCAGATGCCGCCTGAAAAGCTGGAAAAAGCCATAATGGATTTCTCCAATCACGATTATGACGTGCTTCTCGCCACCACTATAATCGAGTCGGGCATAGACATGCCAAATGTCAATACCATTGTCATAAATGACGCTCACAAATTCGGACTAAGTGAATTGCATCAGCTTCGAGGGCGAGTCGGCCGTAGCTCGCGTAAGGCGTTCTGTTATCTTCTTGTTCCGCCTCATGTTCCGCTTACGCCTGTAGCCCGCCGTCGTCTGCAGGCTATAGAAAGTTTCAGCGAACTCGGCAGCGGCATTCATATAGCCATGCAGGACCTTGATATACGCGGTGCAGGCAATCTGCTCGGCGCAGAGCAGTCGGGCTTCATTGCCGACCTTGGCTACGAGACCTATCAGCGAATACTCAAAGAGGCTGTAATGGAGTTGAAAAACGAGGAGTTTGCCGACACGCTTACCGCTTCTGACGGCACATCCGGCGAAGAGGAGTTTGTGGCCGACTGTGCGGTGGAGAGCGACATGGAACTTCTGCTTCCACCTGATTATGTGCCACAGGAGGGCGAGCGCATAAGCCTGTATAAAGAGCTCGACGGCATAGAACGGGAGCTTGACCTGCAGCGCTTCAGAATGCATCTTGAGGACCGATTCGGCAAGATACCCAAAGTCACCGCCGAACTGCTCCGAGTACCGCGTCTGCGCTATCTTGCACGGCGTCTCGGTATAGAGAAGATCGTGCTCAAGCAAGAGCAGATGTATATGTACTTTGTCGATGATAATAATAAGGCATATTATCAGTCGCCTATGTTCGGCCGTATATTGAACTATCTTCAGGCGCATCCACGACGCTGTCGTATAAGGGAGAAAAACGGACGCCGCAGTCTTGCCATAGCTGATGTGCCTACCGTGGAGGAGGCAGTGGCTCTGCTTCAGGAGATACTGTCGCTTAACTCTATATGACGACGATGGAGCTTGTCGATGTCGCGCCTGAAGAGTATGGACGACTTTTCCCGTCGCCGCTGCACGTATACAATACTGTCGCTTTTTCGGAACTTAACAGCGGAAAGTGCGAGGCTGTGAAATATATGGTATTTCGCGAAGGTAAGATACGGGGCGGCATAGTCCTCGGATTACGTGACGGTATGTGGCAGTCGCCCTTTTCGGCTCCTTTCGGGGGCTTTACTCTGTTGCGTGGTCAGCGCATGGAATATATAGAGCATATGGCCCGGTGTATGAGCGATTTTGCCGATGCCGCCGCTTGTCCCGTACGTATTGTATTTCCACCGGTGCCGTACGATGATAGTCTTATTACAAAGAGTGTGAGTGCCTTTTCCCGTATGCCGCAATGTGTTATGTCATATGATGTCAGCTATCATTACGATCTCCGGTCGCCTGTCACGGTGAGCCGTAAGGCGCGCGGAGCTTTGAGGGAGGCTTTACGGTACGATTTTGCTTTTGAGTGTCTTGACGGAAACGAAGCTGATATCGTGCGTGTATATGATATAGTCAGGCAGAACCATGAAGCAAAAGGCTATCCTGTAAAAATGTCATGCCGTGAGGTCATAGATACCGTCAGGATAATACCTGCCGACTTTTTTGTACTGAATGTATTGGGGCGTGATGTCGCCGCTGCAGTAGCATTTCATGTATCGCCGGGCATAGTGCAGCTGATATACTGGGGCGACATTCCGGGAACGTCATCAATGCGAGTCATGAACCGCATGGCATTTGAGTTGTCATCATACTATCGCGACAAGGGTCTTGATATAATGGATTTGGGACCGTCGACCGAAGCCGCGATCCCAAATTACGGTTTATGTGCGTTCAAGGAGAGCTGGGGCTGCCGCCCTTCATTGAAGCCGCAGGTCATTATCAGGCCATCATCTCATATATAAGGCGGGTGTCGTCAGGTGTAAGTCTGACATAATTGCCTATGGGGTTGCCTTTGTGCTCATGCAGTTTGTTGACAAGCCGGTCTAAGTCGGGGTTCTCTATGCCGAGTTGCGACAGCGTTACCGGCATACCGATGCTGATGTAAAACTCCTTTAGTCTGCTTATGCCTTCACGTATGATGTCTTCCTGAGACATACCTTCGTCGTTGACTTTCATCACGCGGATGGCAAACTGCAATATTTTGTCGGGATTTTTGGTCGCCACGTAAGTCATCCATGCCGGATTGACTACGGCAAGGCCTGCTCCGTGGGCCACGTCATATATGGCGCTGAGTTCATGTTCCATGAAGTGTGAGGCCCAGTCCTCCACACGTCCTGTGCCGCACAGCCCGTTATGGGCAAGGGTGCCGCACCACATGATATTGGCTCGTGCCTGATAGTCGTTCGGTTTTGCTATTACTTTCGGAGCCTCTTCCATTATAGCCGTCAGAAGTCCTTCGGCCACACGGTCGGTGACTTGACAGTCGGGAGTGTTTGTAAAATATCGCTCAAATATATGGGCCATCATGTCGACTATTCCGCAGGCAGTCTGGTATGGCGGAAGAGTGAATGTGAGCTCCGGGTTCATTATGGCAAATTTGGGCCGCAGGGCACTCTCTGTACGCAGACTTAGTTTTATCAGACCGTCGCGTTTGGTGATGACAGAGTTGCCGGAACCTTCGCTTCCGGCAGCAGGTATGGTAAGCACAACACCCACCGGCAGAGCTTTATCCACAATCTTCTTACCGCAATAAAAGTCCCAGAAATCGCCTTCATAAGGTGCTCCGCAGGCTATGCCCTTTGCGGTATCTATCACCGAACCGCCACCCACCGCAAGTAGAAAATCTATGCCGTGGCTGCGTACCAAGTCTATGCCTTTATAGACTTGGTCATCAGTCGGGTTCGGTTTGATGCCGCCTATCTCCATGTGGTTTATGCCGGCTTCGTCAATCGACAGCCTTACACGGTCAAGAAGCCCGCTTTTTATGACTGAACCGCCTCCATATACGATAAGCACATTCTTGGCGCCGAAGTCTTTAAGCTGCTGCCCGGCAGACTTTTCCGTTTCGCGTCCGAATATATATTTTGTAGGCGCCCGGAGTATAAAATTGTCCATAGCTTTCGATAGCTTCAAATGTTACCGTCGGTTTCCGCCTTTCTTGGCTTTCTGCTGTTCGCGCAACATGGCCTGCTGTTGGCGCTGCGCTTCTTCAAGGCGGGCCATGAAGCCTGACTTTTTGCGCGGCTTCTTTGCTGCCTCTCTCATCTTGGCGCGCATTTTCTCTTCATTTACAACATGACGGAAAATGTAGGTCTGCACGATAGTGATGAGCAATGATAGGAAGTAGTAGTATGACAGACCGGCCGCATAGTTGTTGAAGAACACAAGGAACATGACAGGCATGAGATACATCATCCACTTCATGCCGGGCATGGCTGTGCTCGACGGCTGGCTGGCCATAGTTATCTTGGTGTATATTATATTGGTCGCGGTCATCAGCAGACAGAACAACGACAGGTGATTGCCGAAATACTCTGTCACGAGCGGTATATTGCCTGTCCATGACAATATGGCGTCAGGAGCCGAAAGGTCCTTGGCCCATAAGAATGACTCTCCTCGTAATTCTATACATGACGGGAAGAACGTGAACATGGCAATCAGCACCGGCATCTGAAGCAACATCGGCAGACAGCCTGCCATAGGATTGGCTCCCGCTTTTGAATAGAGAGCCATCGTCTTTTGCTGGCGCGTCATTGCGTTTTCCTGTCCGGGATACTTATCGTTGATTTCCTTTATCTCCGGAGCCAACAGACGCATCTTGGCCTGTGACATGTAGCTCTTGTAGGTAAAGGGGAAGATAATGAGTTTTATGAATATGGTAAGTAAGAGTATTATGATACCATAGTTGGTGAACCAATGGCCGAGTATGTCAAATACTGGAATTATAATCCACGTATTGATCCATCGGAAAAGTGCCCAGCCGAGAGGTATAAGACGGGTCAGGTTAAGGTTCTCGTCGGGCTGCAGGTTGCTTTGCAGATCGGATAGCAGCGGATAGAGGTTCGGGGCTATGAGTATGTCAAATGCGGCCGGCACGGGGTTGCCCGCGTTGTAATCGAGAGTGGTGACGGCATCAAGCTCTTTCAGATACTCGGAGTGCTCCTTTGTCAGCACACGCGAGGTAAGGTTGGCGCTGTTAAAGTGGCTTTTGGGTATGAACGCCATCGAGAAGAACTGGTTTTTGTAGCCTATCCACTTGATGCGTTCGTTGATTTCCTCATCGTCGTTGGAGGTTTCTTTAAGATTCTCTACATCGCCGCCTGCGTACTTGTAGTAGATTGCCGAATTGCGCTCCTCAAATATGCGCCCTTTTTCCTGCCGTATCATCTTTTGGCTCCACAGGAAGTCCATTGTTGCCACATTGGACGGAATTATCGACTGCATGCCCTGCTGTACTATCTCCATCTTTACTACATAGCTTTCAGGAGCCAAGGTATAGCGCATGCCGAATGACGCGCCGTTGCCGAGGTTAAGCGACATGAGCACTGTGCTGTCGTTTTCTTGAACTGGAGTGAAGTAGAAGTCACGGGTGTCAAACTCACGGTCGGCCGAGTTGAGCACGAATGAGTATATGTCATCGTCACCGTTGATCACTACAACCTTGCCGCCACGGTAAGAGTCGTATTTTTTCAGTTCGGCTCGCGATATTATACCTCCTTTGCTTGAAAGATCCAGCGATATCACATCGTTTTCGAGTTTTAGCGTCTTGTTTTCGCCGTGCAGATATCTGGCAAAACCGTGATACTGCGACAGGTTGCGCAGCGTTGACTTAACCGAAGCTATGGCTTGGTTCATAGCCTTGACCGAGGGGAGTGCGGTTGAGCTTAGTTCAGGATGTACGAGATTGTTTATGTTGATGTCGGTAGAGTCTACCGTTACATACCCGTTGACAGTATTGCCGTCGGTTGACAGACGCATCTGCGGAGTGTTGAGCGCATAGCGGCCTGTGGAGTCGGCTTCGCCGTATTGTCTTATGGCTCCCGCAAGCATGGTTATTTCGGCGGGAGTAAGAGTGTCGGCCTTGGATGCCAGTAAATCATCGGTCATGGCCTGTGCCTGATCTGTTGTCACCTCCTCGACCGGCATTTTGCTGTCGGGGCGTGGATCCGGTTGGTTCAGCCACATGAAGCCGAGTATGATAGCTCCCATCAGGAGCAGTCCTAACATTGTGTTTTTATCCATTATTTATCGTTTTTATATGCGATGGCTGCTTTAATAAAATCTATGAATATAGGGTTCGGGCTCAATACCGTCGACGAGTACTCTGGGTGATATTGAGTGCCTATGAACCAACGGTGGTCGGGGAGTTCGACGACTTCGACAAGATGTGTGCCGGGATTTTCACCCACACACTTCATGCCTGAAGCTTCAAAGCGCTCTCTGTAGTCGCTGTTGAATTCAAAGCGGTGGCGGTGGCGTTCACTGACTTCTGTGGAACCGTAGGCTTTAGCCGCCCGTGAGCCGGGTGTAAGACGGCAGTCGTAGGCTCCAAGGCGCATGGTTCCGCCTTTATCGGTGACCGATTTCTGCTCTTCCATAAGGTCGATGACATTGTCGGGAGTGTTGGGATTCATCTCTGTCGAGTTAGCTTCGATAAGTCCGAGTACGTTACGTGCAAATTCGATAACCATGCACTGCATGCCGAGACATATGCCGAAAGTGGGCATGTCGTGCTCACGACACCATTTCAGCGCTACAAACTTGCCCTCGATGCCTCTATGTCCGAAGCCCGGCGCCACGATTACTCCGTCAAGCGGCAAGAGCTTCTCTTCAACATTGTCGTCATTAAGTTTTTCGGAATGGATGTATACGAGGTTGAGTTTGCGGTCGTTGTATGTGGCAGCCTGAAACAGCGCTTCGTTAATAGACTTGTAGGCGTCCTGAAGTTCGACGTACTTGCCTACGAGACCTATCGTGACTTCTTCGCGTGCGCTTTCCATTTTTTTTAGGAAGTTTAACCACGGAGTCATGTGCGGCTCTCCTTCAAATGCCACTTGGGTCTTGTTGAGTACTATTTCGTCGAGATGCTGTTCGTGCATCTTGACAGGCACTTCGTATATCGACGGCACATCGACCGACTGGATTACGGAGTCGGGAGCCACGTTGCAGAACCGGGCGATTTTGTGCCTCATCTCCTTGGGTATGTCGTGCTCGGTGCGCAGAATCAGAATGTCGGGCTGTATGCCTACCTCCTGCAGCTGCTTCACGGAGTGCTGTGTGGGTTTTGTCTTGAGTTCCTTGGCCGCGTGGATGTAAGGCACATAAGTCAGGTGTATGCACAGTGCGTTGTGTCCGAGTTCCCATATGAGCTGACGCACGGCTTCGAGATAGGGGAGCGACTCGATGTCACCGACAGTGCCGCCTATTTCCGTGATTATGTAGTCAAAGTTGCCCGTGTTGCCGAGTAGCTTTACATTGCGTTTTATCTCGTCGGTTATATGAGGTATTATCTGGACTGTCTTGCCGAGATAGTCGCCGCGGCGTTCCTTGTCGATGACGCTTTGGTATATGCGGCCGGTTGTGACGTTGTTGGCGCGTGTTGTCGGTACATTAGTGAAGCGCTCATAATGACCGAGATCAAGGTCGGCTTCATGACCGTCGACGGTTACGTAGCACTCGCCGTGCTCGTAAGGGTTTAGTGTACCCGGATCTATGTTTATATATGGGTCAAACTTCTGTATCGTTACCCTTAGACCGCGTGCTTTGAGCAAGCACGCGAGCGATGACGAGATGATCCCTTTGCCAAGGGATGACACAACGCCACCGGTTACAAATATATATTTTGTTTCCACACTGATTGGAGTTTTCATTCCAAGGCGCAAAGTTAGTGATTTTAAATTATAAATCATAGCGGTACGGAGCAATTGTCGGTGCAAAAAGAAGCCCCAGTTTCACAACTGAGACTTCCCCGGAAAAATTAGTGAATGTTGATTGTGCGATATCTTTAGTCTCACATTTCCCTTTGATGCGATTTTGTATCAAAGGTAACTGCAACACACCTTTATCGTATTCTGTCATCATTGAAAGCAGGGGAATTTACGTATGTAACCGACATCGGAATTCTGTAAAGCAAGTGTGTCGGAAAATTCGGTCTGTCGTATGGTTACGACGGTCGAAACTGTATACTTGAATTCTAATCTCTCAATGAATGATATGGCAAAGATAGTATTTTTTTGAAACAATAGGTGCGTTATAGGCATTATTCTTATAAAAAGATGCTGTCTTTGAATTTCGAGGGAATATCGATGTTTGGGGGTGCGTTGTTAATATTGAATATGAATACTGTTACTTTGTTGAAATTCAGACCGGTCACGGTCGATGCCGTTTCCGAGATACTGCCGTTGCTCCATTATTCGGAGAGTCGGACTTGTGACTATACTCTTGCCGGCATACTTATGTGGACCGACTATTTTAAATATGAGTACGCGATATTGCGCGATACTTTGTTTATACGTGGAGTCGCGGAAAACGATAAGTCGCAAACCGCTTTTTCGATGCCTATAGGGCGACTGCCATTGCGTAAGTCGCTGGCAATGATATGTGATTATTGTACTGCCAAGGGAACGCGGCCTCTGTTCTCGGCCGTGCCGGAGGACCGTCTGCCTGACTTTTACTGTCTTGGCGCATGTCATATAGAGGAACTTACCGACTGGGCCGATTATCTTTATGATGCCGGACAACTTGCCACTCTTTCCGGGAACAAATACAGCAAGAAGCGCAATCATGTCAATCGTTTTGTAAGCGAACATCCTTGTTTTAGTTTCGAGCCTGTCAGCCTACGTAATATAGAGGCTGTCAAGGAGTTTTACGCATCGGATGCATTTGCCGGAGAGGACCGTTCGGGTACTGCCGGAGAAGAGCGTCGTCAAGTATTTGGTGTGCTTGACGAGTATGGGCGGTTGCCGTTTGAGGGTGCTGTCCTTTCCACTCCCGAGGACGGAATTGTGGCTTTTACAATAGGAGAGGTGATAGGCGACACTCTTTTTGTGCATATCGAGAAGATGAATCATGCGGTAAAAGGGGCCGGAGAGACTATAAACAAGCTGTTTGCGGCTGCCATGACCGACCGTTACGGTATAACCTATATAAATCGCGAGGAGGATGTGGGCGATGAAGGGTTGCGCAAGGCCAAGCAGTCTTATCATCCTGTGATGTTGCTGAAAAAATACAATCTGTCGTTTTAGTTTGGAATAGGGGAGGTGCTTATTGAAAAAGTTTTTGTAACTTTACATAGAAACATAAACAAGCTTCCGCTATGAAACTTCATTTACCGCCACGTCATGACGGCAGCCGCGGATCAATAGACACCGAGGGGCGCCGCCTCATAATTATCGGAGCCAACGGCTCGGGTAAGACACGTTTTGCCGAACGACTTATTGGTGAACTTGCCGGTCGGTCGTTTCGCATATCGGCTTTGAATGCACTTTATCGTTGCGAGCATGACCCGTCGGCCGGTTCTATTGATGAACTTTATAAGTCGGCTGCCGCGCAGTCGTCGTTTATGCGCGATGATATAAAGACGCAATTTGAACGGTTGTTTATGCTGCTTATATATGACGAGATGCTTAATCTGTTCGCTCATAAAATAGCTGACGCTTCCGGCGAAGGTGTTCCTATTAAGGAGAGTCGTCTTGACAAAGTGGTCAGCGAGTGGCAGGAGGTGTTTCCCGATAGCAAGATCTTGCGCGAGGGAAGTCGTATACTTTTCAGTCGTCAGGTGGGTGACAGTTATTCGTCTATGAAACTGTCTGATGGAGAAAAGGCGGTGCTTTATTATTTCGGAGCGGTACTTTACGCTCCAGAAAAGGCGGTGGTGTTTGTTGATAATCCGGGCATGTTTTTGCATCCGAGTATAACCGGTATGATATGGGACCGCGTTCAGATGCTTCGTCCTGACTGTACGTTTATATATACAACTCATGACGTCGAGTTTCTATCATCGAGAAGTGACAATCTTGTGGTATGGGTTCGTGATTACGATGCTTCGGACGCAACATGGGATTATGTAGTGCTTCCGGCCGGTTCAGCCATCAGCGAAGACCTTTACATGACTTTGGTAGGGGTGAGAAAACCGGTTCTTTTCATAGAGGGCGATGCCCGCCACTCGATTGATGCCAAACTTTATCCGCTTGTATTTAAGGATTATACCGTTAGATCGCTCGGGAGTTGCAACAAGGTTATAGAAGCCACCCGCACGTTCAACGACTTAAGTACGTTTCATCATCTTGACAGTCATGGCATAGTCGATCGCGACCGTCGTGATGCGAAAGAGGTTAAATATTTGCGTGATAAGAAAATATTTGTGCCTGATGTAGCTGAAATTGAGAATATTCTGATGCTTGAAGAGGTTATACGCACGGTGGCTCATCGTCAAGGCCGCAATGAAACTCGCGTGTTCCAGCATGTCAAGAAGGCTATTCTCGGCCAGTTCAAGCAAGATATAAAGCAGCAGGCTCTTCTGCATACCCGTCATCGTGTAAAACGTATTATCGAGTACCGGGTTGATGGCCGCTTCCCTAACATAGCGCGTCTTGAGGAACATATCGCCAATCTGGTGCATGAGATTATGCCCCGGGCCATGTATGAGAATTTTTGCCGGGAGTTTCATTCCTATGTGGCTGAAGACGATTATGGTTCGGTTCTGCGGGTGTATAATCAGAAGTCGATGGTGCCGGCGTCAAATGTGGCCGGATTATGCGGCCTCGCCAACAAAGATGCCTATATAAAAACGATAATAGACATACTTAAGCGCAATGGTGATGACGCAGCCCGCATAAGGCGCGCAATAATACATTGTTTCGGTATAGATGAGGAGGAAGCCACCGCTCCGCGTCCTGAACAAAAAGTGATAAAAAATGATTAAATGCTGGATTGAAGCCATGAGGCTTCGCACTCTGCCCGTGTCTATAGCCGGAGTTATAACGGCAATCGGTTATAATGTGCTTGACGGAACATTTATGGCTCTGCCTGCTGTACTTTGTCTTGTGTTTGCGGTATTGGCGCAGATTGCATCTAATTTTGCCAACGAATATTATGATTACCGTGACGGTCTTGACCGCCCCGGGCGTGAAGGGCCTCGTCGTGGGGTCACGGAAGGCGATATCTCTCCGCGGGCTATGAAGGCCGCTACTTTCGCAGTGCTTGGAGTTGCGTGTGTTGTCGGTTGCTCGTTGATTATATGGGGCGGCTGGTGGCTGTTGCTTGCCGGGACTATGATAGCGGCGGGAGCAATGGCATATTCGGCCGGTCCTTATCCGCTTTCGCGTCATGGCTTCGGTGAGGTGGCGGTGTTCTTCTTTTTCGGTATTATTCCTGTCAATCTGACATATTACATACAAGCCGGCACATTTGAAACAGATGTTTTCTGGGGTTCGGTGGCTATAGGCCTTATGGGAGCGAATGTACTGATTGTAAATAATTACCGTGATGCTGACGATGATGAAGCGGTGGGCAAAAACACAATGGCCGTTATATTCGGCCGCCGTACGGCTTCGCTTGTTTACCTGTTTGACGGACTGGTCGCTTTTTGTATAATTATGTCGCAATTGGCATATGTGCAGGGTATACCTATTGTCTATGTGCTGCTGCATATATTGCTGTGGAACTTTTTACGCAGTCACCGCGGTGCCGCTCTCAATCCATTGCTTGGCATGACAGCTGTGCTGATGCTTGCATATTCTATTGCTTTTTTGCTTTACGCGGTTTTGTAACCAATAGGTTTCTGTAATTTTATCTGTTGTATATATATTAATGTGTGGGGGCTGTTAAATGATGGTTTCTGCATGAACGTAATGTATCGCGTATGTTTCTCTAAACACCTTGTCTTATGGCCTGAATCGTCGGATTGCTGCTTGTTGTGACAGAAATTGTCGTGAAGTGTAACGAATATGAAATACTTAAGCAATGCACCATAGTGTTATTAATCAATGTGTTGTAAATTAACAATAGTTAAATATTATACTTTGCTGAAAAAATATTACACAAAGCTGTTGCATATTAAAAATATTATGTATCTTTGCTGTGTAATCAATTTGTAACACGTTTGTGTGAGGGTTGAAATAATAGTATTAACTGAAAAAATTATCACTATGGGTTCGTCTAACTTTCAAACAAAGTTGTTAAGCTTGCAAAGCAATCTTCTTAACTTCGCTTACATCCTAACGTCCAACCGCGATGACGCATACGACCTGCTTCAGGATACGACACTAAAGGCGCTCGACAACGAGGACAAATATGTTGACAACGTCAACTTCAAGGGATGGGTCTTCACAATCATGCGCAATATCTTCATAAACAACTACCGCAAGGTTGTGCGTTCGGCTACGATAATCGACCAGACAGAGGATCTGTATCATCTTAATCTGCCTCAGGATTCCGGTTTCGAGACCCCGGAGGGTTCGGTTGCCGCCAAGGAGATAACCGCCGCCATCAACTCTTTCAGTGATGACTACCGCATACCGTTCTCGATGCATGTCGCCGGCTACAAGTACAATGAGATTGCCGAAAAGATGAATCTTCCTCTCGGCACTGTCAAGAGCCGTATATTCTTTGCCCGCCAGCGTCTTCAGCAGTCGTTGAAGGACTACCGTTAGCCAATACATGCAGAGACGCATAGCATAAGACACATTTATACTGCACAATACATTTATTGATTAACCCATACGATAGATGTTCAGGCGATGCCCTATAAGGCATCGCCTTTTTTGTATGGGTCAGTGGAGCAGCAGCGAGGCGTCGCCGTAGCTTAAAAAGCGGTAATCGCCGTCAAGAGCATAGTCATACACGGCACGCCAGTCGCCGTCGACAAATGCTGACACAAGCAACAGCAGCGTGGAGCGTGGCTGATGGAAGTTGGTTATAATGCCGTCGACAATCTTGAATTCATAGCCCGGAGCTATGATTATGCGAGTGGAGGCTATGAGCGTGTCGGTGCCGTTCTCCGCGAGATATCTGTCTATATTGGCAAGTGCATCTTTTGCAGACAGGCGGGGGTGCTCGTCGGAGTAAGGATACCATTGAGGAACTTCTCCGTCCCATTTCCGCTGACCGATGAGGCAACCGATGTGGTAAAGGCTTTCAAGGGTGCGTACAGATGTGGTGCCCACGGCTATGACACTGCGTGAGGTCTCGGATAGCTCGCTTATCAGTGACCGGCTGACGGCAATAAACTCGCTGTGCATGCCGTGGTCGCCGATAGTATCGGTCTTGACGGGCTGGAATGTTCCGGCTCCGACGTGCAATGTGAGTTCGCGGCGTTCTATTCCGTGTCGGTCTATTTCGGCAAGCACTTCCGGAGTGAAGTGAAGTCCGGCTGTAGGTGCGGCTACCGATCCGTCTATATGGCTGTATACGGTCTGATAGTCGGTAGAGTCGGTATCTTCCGTGTTGCGATTAAGATAAGGCGGTATCGGTATTTCTCCGGCGCTCTCTATGATGCGGGCAAATGTCACCGAAGGGTCATCCCACGAAAACCGTATGATAGAGGCGTTGCCCTCCCTTCCGGTACGGGAAGCCTTTAATGTAAGCTCTTTCCCGTCAATATGGAGAGGCAGAGACAGGTCTCCTTCTTTCCAGCGTTTTGAGTTGCCTACAAAACAAAGCCAAGAACAGCACGATGTAGAAGCGAAGCTGACGGCGTAATCGGCAGGTTCTACCGGCTCCAGACAAAATATCTCTATTATGGCTCCGGCGTCAGACTTGCGGAATCGGAGTCTTGCATTTATGACCCGAGTGTTGTTGTATACAAGCATCGAGTCGGCGGCCAGCAATGAGGGAAGTTCGGTGAATATGCGGGTATCGAGTGTACCGTCGGGCCGGCGCACGAGCAACTTGCAGTTGTCGCGCCGTGCGAGCGGATGTTTGGCTATTCGCTCGTCAGGTAGCGGATAGTCGAAATCCTGTATCTTTATTGACTGGGGAGTGCTGTTCATAAAAACGTTGTAGAAAACTTTCCGCAAAGTTACGGATTAATTCTGAGTATTGCTACCGTTGTTTCCTGACGCACCCGTCTGTGCTCCTCCTACAATGTCGTCGTTGGATATGGTCTTGACGGTCTTTTTCACTTGGGCGTTTAGTGATCCGAAGCGCCATGATACGGTAACGCTTACGGCTCGCTGATGCCTTGAAATTATTGCGCTGCCGATATAGTCGCCTCCTGTGCGGTAGCTTTTGATTCTCATGTTGGATGAACCGAAGGGGTTTTGCGCATTTATTCTTACTGACAGCCTGTTTTCTTTCAGGAAAGAGCGTGACAGGGTTATGCTGTGAAAATACATGGCCGATGTGCGGCCATAAAGATCGTTGATGCCTGAACTGAAGCGTCCTCCCAATGCTTCGATGCGGAGCATCCACGGAAGCTGCTGCGACGCTTGGGCATAAAAGCCCCATGTCCATCGGCTGTTGGAAAGCCCGAGCGACGGATTGGCGAGTTTGGAATATCCGCCTGACGCATTAACCATGATTGATGTCTTTTGAGTGGCGCGCCACTGTATGTAGCCGTTGCACGATAGCCGCCGTGCATGGCCGACATTGCCATAGCTGTTGTAAATGATATTGTCGCGCACTTCCGATATTTGGGTTATCTGCTCGTTGCAGAAGACATAGCCTGTCGAAGCGTTGAGCGTTATTTTAGGCTTCATTAGCATGTAGGACAAGCGGAAAGAGTAGCTGTGGGCGCTCGACAGGTCGGGATTGCCTTGCGATACTGAATTCGGTGTGGCTATTACGGCCGGATTAAGGTATGATATTCCCGGCCGGTTTATGCGCGACCCGAAAGTGAGGTTGAGGCTGTTGGCGGGATTTATGCGCCAGTTTGCCCCTATGGTAGGCACAATATCGTTTAGGTCCTGATGAAAGTCGGGCGTTTTGCCGTCTTTGAATTTTGCAGCGAGATATGAGTATTCGTATCTTACTCCGGCACGTGCTCCGACAGGACCTGTGTTGAACATGTATTCGGCATACAATGCGGCTACCTGCGTGTTGTGTGAGAAATCGGTGGCGTTGGTTGCCGAATTGTCATATCGCTGCTCGGTGTTGCTGCTGTTGTCGCGAAGTATGTATTTGGCACCGGCGTTTATTTTGTGTTTGCTGCCGAAAGGTCTTGTATAGTCGGCCTGAAACGTATGTTCCCAGAAGTGCTGATTGTTGTCGGTATAATATGATGTATAGTCAAACGGCGGATTGAACAGATCGTCGAGTTCGTTGTATTGGGTGCTCTTGTTGGTGGTTGTATTGAGCAGATATGACAGTACTATGGACTCGCCTTTATGTCGGGTAAGTCGCTGATAGTCGACTTTTCCGGCGAAATTGTAATTATTGAAGTCAGGGAAGTGGAAGCGGTCGGAGTAGCCGTACAGCCGTTCGCCGGCATTATTGAAAAATGATGTTGTCGATGTGCCCGTAGGTTTTACTTTGTAGAAGAAACCGTCGAATGCCGCTGTTATAAGGTTTAGGGAATCGGGCTCGTAGCTCGCTTCGAATGACATGTAGTTGCCGTATCCTTTGCTGGTTGATGTGTCTTCGTAGCGTTGCGTATCGCCCGATTGCCGATATAGATACTCGGATACCGTGTTGTTGCGGGTCGCTTTTTCGCTGATGCCGAAATATCCATAATTGACCGATGCTGTGAATTTGTCTATTTGGGTGGTCAGGTAAGCGCCCATATTGGGTGTGCCTTTGGTGTCATATGATGCGAAAAGATTGCCTATCACACCTTTGACTTTCATATTGTCTATAGTGACGATGTTAAGTATGCCTCCAACTCCTTCGGCATCATATTTGGCTCCCGGTTCGGTTATTACTTCTATGCGTTTTATCATTGATGCGGGTATTGAGCTTAATACCTCTTTGGGGTTGTTGGTGAACGAATTGTTGGGTTTTCCGTTTTTGTATATCTTGAAGTTGGCCTCGCCTTTTACGCGTATCTCATTGTTGCCGTCGACAGTAACCATGGGTACTTTGCGCAGCATCTCAATTATGGTGCTGGTTTTTGAGTCTTCATCGCCTTGTACATCGTAAGATATGCGGTCGACTTCTGACACTACGAGCGGTCGTTGAGCTATGACCTCGACTTCGCCGAGTGTGTTTTCGGACATACGCATGACTATCTTCCCGAAATCTTTTGTACGGTGCGCAGGGTGAAGGCTGAATTTGATTTCTGACGGAGTTTTGCCGACGGAGGTTATGCGCAAAATGTAGTCGCCGGCACTCGGAAGCGTCTGCGTGAAGTTTCCGTCAATGTCAGATGTGCCTATGGCTATCGGCTTTGTCATATCGGCGTCTTTGTATATCCTTACGGTGACATAGGATTCGCTTGTTCCGGTAGAGTCGACGACTTCGCCTGACACTTTGTATTGGGCATTGGCGCATATAGTGGCCATTGATACAAGCAACAATAGACAGAAAACCTTTTTCATATGTGATAACGTGTTATAAAATCCGCGGTTATGTACGGACTGATGAGTTCACAAAGATAGATAAAAAATAACTTAGATAACCAAAAACTTTTATTTTTTGACCAATACTGCTAACTTTACGGTAAAATAATAAAGATGTCATATGGCACAGACTGGTGATATGGTGCGCTTTCTGAATTCAGTCGGAGGCGGACGTATAGTAAGGATTGAAGATAATATAGCATATGTGGATGAGGATGGCTTCGAGACTCCGGTGCTTCTGAAAGAGTGTGTCGTGGTTGCTCCGGCGCAGCCTAAAGCAGGCGCGCAGAGCAAGTATGTGGCGCCTCCGGTTATTGTGCCCGAAACTAAACCTCAGAAAGAAAACGAGTTGTCGGAGGAGACGCCGGAGGGCGAGAAACTGAATGTAGTGCTTGCTTATGAGCCGGAGGAGATAAAGCATCTGTCGACCACGGGGTATGACGCATATCTTGTCAACGACTCCAATTATTATCTGTATTTTACATATCTCACCCGTGCCGACGGTCATGGATGGATAACACGTTTTGCGGGGATTGTCGAGCCGTCGATACAGGTTCATCTCGGGCATGTGACTCGTGAAATGGTTTCGGAAATGGACCGTGTGGCCATACAGTATGTCGCATTCAAGCGTGACCGTGAGTTTAAGCTGAAAGCGCCTGTTGCGGTGGAGTATGCGGTTGATACAACGAAGTTTTTCAAGTTGCATTGTTTTCACGATAATATATATTTCGACAGTCCTGTCATAGCGTTTGATATAGTTAAAAATGACATTCCTCAACGTCCTATGTCGATTGACAGTTCTGCTCTTCAGAACAGCATAGCGCGTAAAAAAGCCGTCGACAGGCCGGCAAAGAGTCCTGTATCCAAGAATCCGCGTAAAGGCGACATCGTGGAGGTGGACCTGCATGTGGATGAACTTCTTGATACGACGGCAGGTCTTGGCAATGCGGACATACTTCAAGTGCAGATGAAGGAATTTAACCGCGTCATGAACGACAATCTTAAAAACAAGGGTGTGAAGATTGTGTTTATTCACGGCAAAGGAGAGGGTGTGCTGCGTAATGCCATTCTTAAAGAACTGAAGCACAAGTATAAGAGCTGTGACGTGCAGGATGCGTCATTTAGAGAATACGGTTTCGGTGCCACACAGGTTACGATAAGATGATATACTGTTTCTCCGGTACCGGAAACTCGCGCTATGTAGCTCGTTGTCTCGGGCAGGCACTCGGTCATAAAATCATCAATATTGACGCCGCCTCATTGTTGAGACCTGAACGCTACCACAGTGTAGATGAGATTACGGTATGGGTATTTCCCGTGCATTCTTGGGGTGTGCCGAAGGTCGTTGAGCGGTTCATGCGTAAGATGCCCGCTATTGCTGGACGCCATTATATGGTGTGTACCTGCGGTGATGACATAGGTCTTGCCCATAAACAATGGCGGCGGCTTGTGGAGAGGTACCATGGCTTGGCTTCCGGAGCTTATTCGGTACAGATGCCCAACACATATGTGCTTTTACCCGGTTTTGACGTTGACTCCGATGACGTGGAGCGTGATAAACTTGCGAAAAGTAAGGCACGCATAGATTATGTGGCGTCGCGCATAGCCGGAGGTTATACGGACGACGATGTCGTCAAAGGTGCATTGCCTTGGCTTAAATCGCGGGTCGTTTATCCGTTGTTCATGGCGTTCATGACCTCGCCGCGGCCGTTTAATGTGGACAGAAGCCGCTGCGTGGGATGCGGACGCTGTGTGGCTCGCTGTCCTATGTTCAATGTGCATCAAGACGCTGCGAAGCGTCCTGTGTGGGGCGACAATTGCGCTTTCTGTCAGGCCTGCTATCATGCATGTCCGTCGCATGCGGTGGCTTATGGCCGACGTACTAAAAAGAAAGGGCAGTACAACTGCCCCTTGCGTTAGTCTAATAGATGTTCTATTGTCGTGATCATGTCGGTGGCCGACTGGTCGGGATGGCAAGGTACTACCGAGGCGTATCCGCGGTCGGTCCAATACAGGTCGGTCTCCGGATTGCCGGGCTCTTCGTTGTGGAACTTGCCTGTAAGCCAGTAAAACGGTTGTCCGTGCGGGTCGATATACTCCGCGTACTCTTCGGTCCAATATCCGCGAGCCGCTCTCACGACCTTGATGCCGCATACCGCTTCACATTTAGGCACGTTTACATTCAGGCATGTGCCATGAGGCAGGCCATGTTCTATCACGCGCGAGGTTATTGTCTCTACGACGTGTCGGCAGGCTGATATGTCGCGTTTCTGGTCGTGGCTGTGAAAAGAGTATCCTATTGACGGTATGCCGAGCATGCATCCTTCGAGTACCGCACCCATGGTGCCGGAGTAAATTATTGAGTTGCCAGAGTTGGAGCCGTGGTTTATGCCGGAAAGTATCAGGTCGGGTCTGCGGTCAAGCACGGCATGCATGCCGAGTTTTACGCAGTCCACGGGAGTGCCGTTGACGGAGTGCATGCGTGCTCCGTTATAATCGGGATGGTTTGTGATTTTCAATACTTTATTTACCGATATGGCCGATGACTGTCCGGAGTTTGGTGAGTCGGGAGCTATCGCCACAATCTCGCCCATATCTTTCACATAGTCGATGAGCTGATGGATGCCCGGCGCATCTATGCCGTCATCGTTTGTCACGAGTATGAGTAAGTTTTTTTTGTTCATGCTTTTGCTGTTTTATGCAAAAATAGCAAAAAAATGTGATATATGCGTCTGCTGTTATCAACAGAAGTGTTCACTTATCAACATTTAACTCATTTTGAAACGCTTTTAAGTGAGGTTAATCCAATATAAATCATTACCTTTGTGTTGCTAATAGTAAGTACTTATGGGTAAAATTATTGCAATTGCCAATCAGAAGGGTGGAGTGGGAAAGACCACCACTACGATAAACTTGGCGGCATCACTTGCCTCGCAGGGAAAGAAGGTGCTGATAATAGACGCCGATCCGCAGGCCAACGCTACTTCGGGCTACGGTATCGACCCCAAGAGCATGTCGTCGTCGATCTACGAGTGTCTTGTCGACAGTTATCCTGTAGAAGGTTCTCAGGTGGCCACATGCGTAGACGGTCTTGAGCTTGTGGGGTCGCGAATAGATCTCGCCGGAGCTGAGCTTGAGCTTGTAAACAAACCGAATCGCGAGCGGGTGCTTCAGGAAGTTCTTGCTCCTATTGTAGACAAATACGATTATATACTTATCGACTGTTCTCCGTCACTTGGTCTTATTACAGTCAATGCTCTTACTGCGGCTCATTCGGTTATAATACCTGTTCAGGCCGAGTATTTCGCTCTTGAGGGCATAAGCAAGCTGCTCAATACGATACGTATTATAAAGTCACGACTTAACCCCGAACTTGAGATTGAGGGGTTTCTTTTGACAATGTACGATGCGCGTCTGCGTCTGGCCAACCAGATATATGAAGAGCTTAAGGGGCATTTCGGCGATATGGTGTTCAATACAGTCATACCTCGTAACATACGCCTCAGTGAGGCTCCTTCACACGGTCTTCCGGCTCTTATATACGATCCGGAGAGCCGAGGAGCCACGAGCCATACAATGCTCGCAAAAGAGCTGATAGCCAAACATCGCAAGCAGGCGTCTGCACAGTAACACTCTCTTAACTTATTTGACACCATGGCAACAGTAAAACGCAATGCGCTCGGTCGAGGGCTCGACTCCCTGATATCGATGGACGATGTGCCCGCACGCGGCTCATCGGCAATCAACGACATAGATGTAGCATCAATATCTCCCAATCCTGACCAACCGCGCACAACTTTTGATGAGGAGGCGCTTGACGAACTTGCGTCGTCAATACGGGAACTCGGCATTATACAGCCTTTGTCGCTGCGAAAGACAGGGCCTGATACGTACCAGATAATAGCCGGCGAGCGCCGTTATCGCGCAGCCATTAAGGCCGGCCTTACATCAGTGCCTGCTTATATACGCACCGCCAACGACAGTGAGTTGACGGAGATGGCGCTTATCGAGAATATACAGCGTGAGGACCTGAATGCCATAGAGATAGCTCTTACCTTTAAAAAACTGATTGACCAATATAACCTGACACAGGAGCGCCTTAGCGAACGTATAGGAAAGAAACGTGCCACGATAGCCAACTTTCTGCGTCTGCTCAAACTGCCTGCCGAAGTGCAGCTCGGACTGCGTGACAAACGAGTGGATATGGGACATGCGAGGGCCTTGCTGTCAATCGAGAAGCCGTCATTGCAGCTTAAGCTTTATAATGAGATAATAAAGCAGGGACTCTCGGTAAGAAAGGTGGAAGAGCTTGCCAAGGCTTATCAGGCTGCTGCGGAGGGCACCGAGATGCCGCAGAAGCCGGCGCCAATGCGCATGACCGATAAGGATTTCGATATATTGAAGAAGCATTTAAGCGCCTCTTTTCATACTCCGGTACAGTTTACGTGTAATCCTCAGGGACGGGGAAAAATTACCTTCCCGTTTAAAAATGAGGCTGAACTTGAGCAATTAATTGCTATCTTTGACACAATAAAAAATTCTGAAAGTTGAGCGTTGCGCTTGATGTGCCGGACAAAATGTCGATATGAAACATTTTTGTCTTGAATATCAGATTGTTGAACAATGGGAAAAAGAATATACGAAAGAATTGACCGATATATGACCGGCACATTGCTGAGGGCGACAGTGGTGCTGTCGCTTACAGTGTTATGCACTTTTAACATTTTTTCAATGACTCAGGATCCTGACAATACAGTTGTATTGAAGTCCGATTCTGTGCAGACCGTTTCAGAGCCGCAGGACCTAAGCGCTTTTCCCGACTCAATGTGGATATCCTCGCCTCGTAGTGAGCGAGTGGAGGTGGTCGGTGACTCGATTGCGGTTGAAGGTGACAGTGTGGTGGTAAATACGGTCGGTGCCGTGCCGGTTGATACGGTGAGCGTGCTTGACCCGCTGACCGGAGATGAGTTTGATCCTGACTATGTTGTCAGGGAGTTCAATCCCGATCCTACAAGGGCTGTATGGATGGCTGCTCTTTTTCCGGGACTTGGTCAGCTCTATAATCGCCGTTATTGGAAATTGCCCTTGGTTATAGGCGGTTTTATGGGGCTCGGATATGCCACTAACTGGAACAATCGTATGCTTGAAGACTATACACAGGCATACCGTGACCTTATGGACAATGATCCGTCGACAAAAAGCTATATGGACTTTTACCCTCCCAATACAAAGGAGGAGAGTCTAAACAAGACTTGGATGGAAAAGACATTCAAGACGCGTAAGGATTTTTATCGTCGTAACCGCGACCTGTGCGTCATAGGCATGGTGGCTCTCTATCTTGTTGCCGTCGTTGATGCATATGTCGACGCTTCACTCGCGCATTTTGACATTACTCCCGACCTCTCCGTCGAGGTCCATCCGGCTGTAATTAAAGATACTCACAGCGCTTTGCCCGGACTCGGGTTTCAATGGGCGTTTAATTTTTAGCTAATCTCTCTTGTTATAACTTCTCGACCTTGCGATGAAAAAACTTATTCTTTCATTTTCCTTATTTAGCTCGGCACTGTTTGCCGTAGCCGCCCCCTCGATACTTACTCTGAAACAGTCGATAACTGACGATGCTATAGTTTATCCTGAAAGTTTCGAGACTGATACCCACAAGATGATGCAGAACTGGTATCTGCAGAATTATACCGTACTTAACGACAATTTTGCCAAGGTGCCGACTATCGATGCGTCCGATGAAGTGTACATAAAGCGACTTGCATCATTGCCTACCGACATCGAGATGCCTTACAATCAGATAGTCCGTTCTTATATTAATATGTATACACAGCGTCGCCGCGAACTCGTGGAGAGCATGCTCGGTATGAGTTTGTATTATATGCCTATATTCGAGCAGGCGCTTGAACGTCACGGACTGCCGCTTGAGTTGCGCTATCTGCCTGTTATCGAATCGGCGCTTAATCCCGATGCGGTGTCGAGAGTCGGTGCTACGGGGTTGTGGCAGTTCATGCTGCCGACCGCGCGTGGTCTTGGCCTTGAGATAAGCACTCTTGTCGACGAACGTCGTGACCCTTATGCCTCGTCGGAAGCTGCAGCCGTTTATCTTAAACAGCTTTTCGGTATGTACAATGACTGGTCACTTGCCATAGCCGCTTACAACTGCGGTCCCGGCAATGTCAACAAGGCCCTTCGTCGGGCAGGCGATAACGGCAAGGACTTCTGGAGCATATATTATCTGCTGCCCGCCGAAACCAGAGGTTATGTGCCGGCATTTATAGCTGCCAACTATGTCATGACCTATTACAATCAGCACAATATAAGTCCGGCACTTGCACGACGTCCTATAATAACCGACTCTATACATATAAACAAGCGTGTCCACTTCAAGCAGATAGCCGATGTGCTTAATCTGCCGGTAGAGGAGATCAGAGTGCTTAATCCGCAGTATCGTAAGGATATAATTCCCGGCGATGTAAGACCGTACTCCTTGGTGCTTCCCTCTATGCAGGTATACAGCTATATTATGAGCGAGGACAGCATATTGTCGCGTGACTCAAAATTATATGCCCGTCGTAATGTCGTGGAGCCGCAGATGGGGCCGGTCGAGGATCCTGATGCGGAGTATACGACAAAACTTGTCGTGGTAACACACAAGGTTAGAAAAGGCGAGACTCTGTCTACCATCGCAAAAAAATACGGGGTCACGACATCGGAGATAAAGAAGTGGAACAAGATGAAAAAAAGCAGGATTAATACAGGCCGCAAACTTAAGATACATACTTATCAGCGTGTTGCAACAGGCCGTAAAAAATCGTCGGACGAAGAACTTGCTTCTACGTCATCTGCTGTTGATGCCGCCTGCGTGAATAACGATACCGTATCTTCATCGACCCCGTCTGTTGCTGCCGCTCCGGAGCCTGCAAAAAACGTCGCCAAAAATACAAAGCCTAAAACGGAGAAGAAAGTTTCTGCAAAGAAAGCAAAAACCTCCGGCTCTTATACCTATCATACAGTAAAAAAAGGCGAGAGCCTTTACCGCATAGCACAGAAGTATAAAGGTGTGTCTATAAAGGATCTCCAAGAGGCTAACGGCATGGGTTCGAAGACAGCTTTGCGTGAAGGCCAGAAAATCAAAATACCTCGTATATAATAAAACCAGTCATAAATGAAAAAGATATTCTTGTCCTTGGCCGCGGCATCGATAGCCGTGTCTGTTTCAGCAGTCACTCCTCTGTGGATGCGTGACGTAAAGCTGTCGCCCGACGGTAGCTCTATCGCGTTTACATATAAAGGCGATATATATAAAGTAGGAGTTAAAGGCGGTGAGGCTGTACGCCTTACAACCCGTGATTCTTATGAGTCTGTTCCGGTATGGTCGCCTGACGGTAAGTCGATAGCCTTTGCCAGTGACCGTAACGGCAGTCAGGACGTGTATGTGATGCCGGCTTCCGGCGGTACGGCACGTCGGTTGACTTTTAATTCTGCCAACGAGTTGCCCGAGGCATTTACTCCCGATGGGAAATATGTACTCTTCTCGGCTGCCATTCAGGACCCTGCGACAAGTGCTTTGTTTCCATCCGGACGCTTGACTGAGGTCTATAAAGTGCCGGTCGGTGGAGGCCGTATCGAGCAGCTTCTTGCTACTCCGGCGCAAATGATCAGCTATGCTCCCGATGGAAGTTTCTTCCTTTATCAGGATCAGAAAGGTTTTGAGGATGAGTGGCGCAAACATCACACTTCCTCTGTCACCCGCGATGTATGGATGTATGATGTCGTCTCCGGTAAGCATAAGAATCTTACTTCACGTGCCGGAGAAGACCGTAATCCGGTACTTTCGGCTGACGGTTCGACGGTGTATTTCCTTAGTGAACGTGACGGTAAGACATTCAATGTATATTCATTTCCTCTTGCCGATCCGTCTGAAGTTACGAGAATCACGGATTTCAGCACACATCCCGTTCGTTTCCTTTCTCAAGGTAAAAACGGCACATTGGTGTTTACATACGATGGCGAGATATATACCAAGTCGGGTAGCGCGTCTCCTGTAAAAGTACCGATAAACATTACTCTAGATGAGGAGAATCAGGTTGGAAAACTCAACGTGAGCCGTTCATCAGGTGCGGTTGTATCGCCCGATGGCAAGCAGGTGGCCTTTGTCAATCGCGGGGAGATATTCGTTACATCGGTAGAGTATCCGACGACCAAGCAGATAACCAATACTCCTGCTGCCGAAGGTCAGATAACATGGGGTGACGATAACCGTACTCTCGTATACAGCAGTCTGTGTGACGGTCACGCCAATCTGTATCGTGCCAAGATAGCCCGTAAGGATGATCTTAATTTCGCTAATGCCACGGCTATTGATGAAGAGCCGCTTTTTGACGGCAAGGACGGTGTGGAGCGTACCTATCCGCAATTTTCGCCTGACGGCAAAGAACTTGCTTTCATTCAGGATCGCAACAAGCTTATGATAATGAACGTTGATACCAAGAAAGTACGCATGGTGCTTGACGGGTCGACTTATCCGGAACGCAACGGAGGTTTCGACTACTCATGGTCGCCCGACGGTAATTGGATGGCCTTTGAGCTTACCAATAACGGACATGAGCCTTACTGCGATGTAGCTGTAGTTAATACCCATGGCACACCCAAAGTCACCAATATCACGAGGTCGTCATATTTTGATTCTGCCCCTCAGTGGGTTTTTGACGGCAATGCTATAGCTTTTGTCTCTGACCGTTACGGCATGCGCAGCCATGCTTCATGGGGTTCGCAGGAAGATGTGATGCTCGTATTCATGAATCAGGATGCGTACGACAAATACCGTCTCTCAAAAGAGGACTACGAACTATTAAAAGAACTTGAGAAGCAGCAGAAAGCCGACAAGGAAAAGGCCGAGAAAGAAAAAAACAAAGACAAGAAAAAAGACGATAAGGATAAAAAGGATGATGCCGCCAAGGATGATAAAAAAGATATCAATGTGCAGCTTGACGGATTAGCCGACCGTATTGTACGCGTGACGCCGAACTCCTCTTCGCTTGGAGGACTGATTGTGACAAAGGATGGTGAGACTCTGTATTACCTTACTTCGTTTGATGACGGTTACGATTTGTGGAAGATAGACTTACGCAAGCGTGACGCCCGCATGGTCAACAAACTAGGCGGCTATGCCATGGACTTGCAGACCGATAAAGACGGCAATGCCATATATTTGCTTGGCGGAAGTTCGATGAAGAAGATGAGCATCCCTTCGGAGTCCATGAAGCCGATAGCATTTTCGGGTGTAATGGAACTTGACCCTGCTGCCGAGCGTGAGTTTATGTTTGATTACGTGAAGCAGGAAGCCAAGCAGCGTTTCTATCGTACCGATATGCACGGGGTCAATTGGGATAAGATGACCAAGGCTTATCGTAAGTTTTTGCCTCATATCAATAATAACTATGACTTCGCGGAGATGCTGAGCGAGCTTTTGGGTGAACTTAACGCTTCCCATACCGGTGGTCGTTATCGCGGTAGTGCGGCGGCCGACCGTACTGCAAGTCTCGGCCTGTTGTATGACTGGACATTTGACGGAGCAGGACTGCGTGTGGCTGAAATTATCGAGAAAGGTCCGTTCGGACATGCCGATACCCGCATGAAGCCCGGTGTTGTTATAGAGAAGATAAACGGCAGACCTATCAATGCCAAGGATGACTACACGCCTCTGTTCAATAACATTTCCGGCAAAAAGACATTGGTAAGTCTTTACGATCCTGCCGCCGGCGAGCGCTGGGATGAGGTTGTACTGCCCGTATCGAGCGGGGTCATGTCTGACCTTCTATATCGCCGTTGGGTGAAACAGCGTGCTGCCGACGTTGACAAATGGTCGGGCGGCCGTCTCGGATATGTGCACATCGAGTCGATGGATGATGCAAGTTACCGTACGATATACACCGATCTGCTTGGTAAATATATCGACAAGGAGGGTATCGTCATCGATACCAGATGGAACGGCGGCGGTCGACTTCATGAGGATATAGAGGTCTTGTTCAGCGGTGATAAGTATCTGACGCAAGTCATACGCGGTGTTGACGTATGCGATATGCCAAGTCGCCGGTGGAACAAGCCCAGCATCATGGTACAGTGTGAGGCCAATTACAGTAATGCTCACGGTACTCCGTGGGTGTATAAGCACAAAAAACTTGGAAAACTGGTGGGTATGCCGGTTCCCGGCACTATGACCAGTGTGAACTGGATTACGATGCAGGATCCTACTCTTGTATTCGGTGTGCCTGTCATCGGTTATCGCACGGCTGAAGGCAACTACTTGGAAAATTCCCAGTTGGAACCTGATATAAAGGTGTCCAACGATCCGTCTGTTATCATAACCGGCGAGGATGAACAGCTACATCGTGCCGTCGACGAACTTCTAAAGGATATAGACAGCAAGAAGTAGTGGATTTCGCTTCGATAAGTGTCGTTTAGTTGTGGTTTTGGCGCGATTTATAGAAAAATGTTAAACTTTTTCGCGATTTAGATGTAAAAATGTTTATGAATTACGTCTATTGTCGTATATTTGCAGACTAATTAAAAACAGAGATAAACTTTAGCGTAATGATGCAGCAGATTTCCAAACGAGTACAGGCTCTCGCTCCGTCGCAGACACTGGCGATGTCACAGAAGAGTCAAGAACTGAAGGCGCAAGGCGTTGACGTAATCAATCTTTCGGTCGGTGAACCCGATTTCTTCACTCCCGACTTCATTAAGGAAGCCGCAAAGAAAGCTATTGATGACAACTTCTCGTTTTATACGCCGGTACCCGGTTATCTTTCGCTCCGTAAGGCCATTTCCGAGAAACTGAAACGCGAGAACGGTCTTGATTTCGCACCGGAGCAGATTGTGGTGTCAAACGGTGCCAAGCAATCTCTGTGCAATGTCATTCTAACAGTGGTGAATCCCGGCGACGAGGTGGTCATACCTACTCCGGCATGGGTAAGCTACGTTGAAATGGTCAATCTCGCCGAGGGTAAAAGTGTACTTGTGCCCGCCACGATAGAACAGAACTTCAAGATAACTCCTGCACAGCTTCGCGAGGCGTTGACCGAGCGTACCAAGATTGTGCTTTTCTGTTCGCCAAGCAACCCTACCGGCAGTGTGTACAGCCGCGAGGAGCTTCAGGCCCTTGTCGAGGTACTTTCCGACTATCCCGATGTTCTTGTGCTTTCCGACGAAATATATGAACATATCAATTTTACAGGCAGTTTTACCTCTTTGGCTTCTTTCCCTGCTATAGCTGACCGTACATGTATCGTCAACGGTGTGTCAAAGGCTTATGCCATGACAGGATGGCGTATAGGCTATCTGGCTGCTCCGCTTTGGCTTGCTAAAGCGACCAATAAACTGCAGAGTCAGTATACGTCAGGTGCGTCATCGATAGCGCAGAAAGCCGCCGAGGCCGCCTATACCGGCCCGCAGGATTGTGTTGAGGACATGCGCAAGGCGTTTGAGCGTCGCCGTGATCTTGTGGTGGGTCTTGCCAAAGCCATACCCGGACTCGGTGTCAATACGCCGGAGGGCGCGTTTTATCTTTTCCCTGAGGTGTCGAGCTATTTTGGAAAGCGTTGCGGCGACCGGGTAATTGAAAACGACGCCGATCTGGCCATGTATCTTCTTGAGGAGGGACATGTGGCCACTGTTGCCGGCTCGGCATTCTGCTGCCCCGGATATATAAGGCTGAGCTATGCTACAAGTGACGATAACATATGCGAGGCCATGCGTCGCATCGCTGAAGCTCTTGCCAAACTTATTTAACAGATAAAATGCCCGGCGCCATGTCGTCAGAACGTGTAAACTCCGATTGCCTTGTAATAATACCCACCTATAAGGAGGCTGAAAATGCATCGGCTATCATTGATGCTGTAATGAAGCAGCCTCATGCTATGGACGTGCTTATTGTCGATGATGGCTCTCCCGACGGTACGGCCGACATAGTGCGTCGCAAAATGGAGGAGTATCCCGGACGTGTGCATATGATTGAACGTTCGGGTAAACTCGGACTCGGCACCGCTTATATCACCGGATTCAAGTGGGCTATCGAACGCAAGTATGACTACATCTTCGAGATGGATGCCGATTTTTCGCACAATCCCGACGACTTGATGGCGCTATATCGCGCTTGTGCTAAGGATGGTGCCGATGTGGCCATCGGCTCGCGTTATGTATCGGGAGTCAATGTGGTCAACTGGCCTATGAGCCGTGTGCTTATGTCATACTTCGCGTCAAAATACGTGAGATTCATTACCGGTATGCCGTTTAATGACACAACTGCCGGCTTTGTATGCTATCGCCGCCGTGTGCTTGAATCGATGGAACTTGACAAAGTGCGCTTCAAGGGCTATGCTTTTCAGATAGAAATGAAGTTTACGGCCTATAAGCACAAATTCCGCATTGTCGAAGTGCCGATTATATTTGTCAACCGGGTTCTCGGTGAGAGCAAGATGAGTTCCGGTATATTTTCCGAAGCGGTGTTTGGTGTCATAAGACTTAAACTTTACAGTTGGATTCACAAGTATCCCGACTGTAGCAAAATATTGCCTCGCTGATGCACGATTTACTGTTACATAACGCCCTTATTGTAAATGAGGGACGATGCTTCAGAGGATATGTCGCTGTCGATGCCGATATTATAATAGAGGTGGGCGAGGGTGAACTGCCCGAGGGCATGAAAGATACTTTCCGAAAGGTGGAGGACCTTGACGGATGTTTGTTGCTGCCCGGAGTGATAGACGATCAGGTGCATTTCCGTGATCCCGGCCTTACGCATAAGGCCGACATCGCCACCGAGTCGCAGGCGGCTGTTGCGGGCGGAGTCACTTCGTTTATGGACATGCCCAATACGAAGCCTCCCACTGTGACTGTCGGGGCTCTTGAGGCTAAACTGGCTCGTGGAGCCGAATGTTCGTCGGCTAATTATAGCTTTTTTATCGGTGCCACGAACGATAATATGGATGAATTGCTTCAATGCGATTACAGTCGTGTGCCCGGCGTAAAACTGTTTCTCGGTTCCTCGACCGGCAACATGCTCGTTGATAACGAGGCTACGCTTGATCGTATATTCCGTGACGTGCCGGCATTGATTGCCATCCATTCCGAGGACGAGGCCACTATAAAGGCTATGCGCGAGAAGTTTGTCGCGGAGCGTGGCGACGACCTGCCCGTAGAATTGCATCCGCTTATACGAAGTCGTGAAGCATGCGTGATATCCACCAGAAGGGCCATCGAGCGTGCGCGTCGCTTCAATACCCGTCTTCATGTGCTGCATGTGTCTACTGCCGAGGAGGTGGCCATGTTTTCCGATGCTCCCGTGCAGGACAAGCTCATAACATCGGAGGTGTGTGTACATCATCTGTGGTTTTCCGACGAGGATTATGCGCGTCTCGGAACCCGTATTAAAATGAACCCTGCCGTCAAGACCCGGGGTGACCGCGATGCGTTGCGGCATGGACTGCGTGACGGACGTCTTGATATTGTGGCTACCGATCATGCTCCTCATCTGCTGACTGAAAAGGAGGGCAATGCTATTACTGCCGCTTCGGGCGCTCCGATGGTACGCTATTCGTTGCCTGTGATGCTTGAACTTGCCGATATGGGGGTATTCTCGCGCGAACTCGTTGTTGAGAAAATGTGTCATGCTCCGGCACGGCTTTATAATATAGACCGGCGTGGTTATCTGCGTTCCGGTTATTATGCCGATCTTGTTGTTGTACGTCCCGACGATCCATATACTGTTACTGACGCTTCCGCTTCGGCCCGTTGCGGATGGACTCCGCTCGCCGGTACCACGCTGCACAACCGTGTGGTACGTACTTATGTCAACGGACATCTCGTTTGTAGCGACGGTGTTGTTGATACTTCGGTGCGCGGACGTGAATTGCATTATCTTCCGCGTAACCGGGGTTGATATTGTAGAAAAATAATCGTACTTTTGCCGCAGTGCCATAAAACATACAAAACCAAACATCAACATTATGATAGAAAAAGCTAACGTAAAGTACCTTGACAGGGTTGTCATCCGTTTCTCCGGCGATTCCGGCGACGGCATGCAACTTGCCGGAAATATCTTTACCAATGTTTCGGCCGGAGTCGGCAATCAGGTGTCGACATTTCCCGATTACCCGGCCGAGATACGTGCTCCGCAGGGTTCGCTCAGCGGAGTGTCCGGATTTCAGGTACACATAGGTGTGGGCGTGCATACACCCGGTGACAAGGCTGATGTGCTCGTCGCCATGAATCCTGCGGCCCTGAAGCAGAATGTAAAACATCTTAATGCGGGAGGTGTGGCCATCGTGGATATCGATTCATTCAAGCCTGCTGATCTGCAGAAGGCGTTGTTCACGACCGATGACCCTTTCAAAGAACTTGGGCTTAACGCTCAGGTACTTGAAGTGCCGGTCACTTCTATGACAAAGGCCGCGCTTGCTGATTCGGGCCTTGACAATAAGTCGGTTATGAAGTGCCGCAACATATTTGCTCTTGGCCTCGTATGCTGGCTCTTTGACCGTCCGCTTGAAGCCGCGTTGCATCATCTGAAAAACAAGTTTGCCCGTAAACCGGCTATTTACGAAGCCAATTCCAAAGTACTTCAGGCCGGTTATGACTACGGAGCTAACATACATGCTTCCGTATCGACCTATCGTATAGAGTCCGAGAATATACGTCCGGGTTATTATACTGACATAAACGGTAACACCGCTACCGCTTGGGGACTTATTCTTGCCTCTGAGAAGTCGGGACGTCCTCTTTTTCTCGGAAGCTATCCCATTACCCCGGCTACCGACATTCTGCATGAGCTTGCCAAGCGCAAGGATCTCGGTGTGAAGGCTGTGCAGATGGAGGACGAGATAGCCGGAGTATGTTCGGCTATAGGTGCTTCCTTTGCCGGAAATCTTGCTGTAACTTCTACCTCCGGGCCCGGTCTCGCCTTGAAGAGCGAGGGTATAGGACTTGCTGTCATGGCGGAGTTACCGCTGGTGGTCATCGATGTCCAGCGTGGTGGTCCGTCGACAGGGCTTCCTACCAAGACCGAGCAGACCGATCTCATGCAGGCCGTTTACGGCCGCAACGGTGAGTCGCCGGTTGTTGTCGTGGCTCCCGCCTCGCCTACCGACTGCTTCACAATGGCTTTTGAGGCCTCACGTATAGCTATTGAGCATATGACTCCCGTGATCCTGTTGTCCGATGCGTTTATCGGCAATGGTTCGTCGGCTTGGCGTGTGCCAGATGCCGACGAATATCCGGTTATAAAACCTCATTATGTGCCTGAAGAGCTTAAAGCCGCATGGAAGCCTTACATGCGTGACCCCGAGACCCTTGTTCGCTATTGGGCCATACCCGGCACAGAGGGGCTTATGCACCGTCTGGGCGGTCTTGAGAAAGATTACGACACGAGTGTCATATCGACCGATCCTGTCAATCATGAGCATATGGTGCAGGTGCGCCGCGACAAGGTTGCCAATGTGGCTTATGACATACCCGAGCTTGAAGTGCTGTGTGACAAAGACGCCGACACGCTTCTTATCGGTTGGGGTGGCACTTACGGGCATCTTTACACTGCAGCCGAGGAACTTTGTGCCGCAGGTCGCAAAGTCGCTTTCGCCCACTTCCGTTACATAAACCCGTTGCCGCGTAATACAGGCGAAGTGCTGTCGCGCTACAAGACGGTGATATGCGCAGAGCTGAATACCGGACAGTTTGCCGACTATCTGCAGGGCCATTTCGGCGGTCTTGAAGTGCACCGTATAAACAAGGTGCAGGGACAGCCGTTCCTTGTTAAAGAGGTTGTTGACGGAGTTATCAACATTATGGATAAACAATAATCGACTATGACTATGGAATGTACAAAATATGCTCCCTCCGATTATAAGAACGAGCAGTCGGTGCGCTGGTGTCCCGGATGCGGCGATCATGCCATACTTAATGTGTTGCACAAGGCCATGGCCGAAGTCGGCGTGCCTCCCCATATGACTGCGGTCATATCGGGTATCGGTTGCAGCTCGCGTCTGCCTTATTACATGAATACTTACGGCTTCCACACCATTCACGGTCGTGCTGCAGCCGTGGCTACCGGCTTCAAGGTGGCCAATCCGGCCATGACCGTATGGCAGGTGTCGGGCGACGGTGACGGTCTTGCCATAGGCGGCAATCACTTTATCCATGCCGTGCGACGCAATATAGACATAAACCTGTTGTTGTTCAACAACAAAATATACGGCCTTACCAAAGGCCAGTATTCGCCTACGAGCGATCGAGGTTTCGTGAGCAAATCGTCGCCTTACGGCACTACCGAGGATCCGTTTATCCCTGCCGAACTCGTATTCGGCGCACGTGGCAACTTCTTTGCCCGTTCGATTGATGTTGACCTGCCTACAGCACAGGAAGTGCTTGTGGCGGCGGCCCGTCATAAAGGCACTTCGGTGGTGGAGATGCTTCAGAACTGTGTCATATTCAATAACGGCATACATAATTATATCACCGACCGCGAATTTCGTGCCGAGCGCACAATCCATCTGCGCCACGGTGAGAAAATGCTTTTCGGAAAAGACATGAATCGCGGACTCGTGCGCGACGGCTTTTTGCTTAAGGCTGTCGAGATAGGCAAGGACGGTTATACTATCGATGACGTGCTTGTACACGACGCCCATACTCCGAGCAACTTCCTTCATCAGCAACTCGCCATGATGGACGGCTATTCGCTGCCGCTTGCAGTGGGAGTCATACGCGATGTCGAAAGTCCCGTATACAACGAGGAGGTCGACCTGCAGATCGAGCAGGTACGCGCCAAAAAAGGCTTCGACTCCCTCCGCTCCATGATACTTGCCGGCGAGCACTGGGAAGTAAAATAATCCCGGTGAAGTGGCCCCAACAAGTTGGACAGGTTTTAACTATCCGATTTGATAAAGAGTTCGGTATTGTACCGGGCTCTTTTCATTTAACCGGGCTCTTATTCTGTTATTGTTATAATATACTATATATTCATGATGCAGTTCACTACGATACAGTCTCTTCTTTTCATATCATGTGAACGGAGCGGTATCGAGCCATACATAAGCTACAATGGTATTTAAGAGGATTACTATTATTGCTGAAAGTATATAAGCATAGGTTCTTTTCTCTTTATAGCAAATTGCAGATAGTAGTATACTTGAGAAACAGGTGATAGTAAGTATCAGGCTCGCTAATGTGCTCATAAAATGAGGTATTCGTGCAGCAATATCAATGGCTAATCTACCAAAAATAAGTCCACATATTATAACTGTAGGTTTTATTTTCGGATTTTTACTGAATTTAGCGAGGCTCCACCAAGTTAGTCCGAAATATGTCAATGATGTAGTCCATATATTCCCATAGATTGAAATTGCTGTTATCCACCAAGTTAGTAGCAATAAAGCTATTGATAACCCTACATTGACCCAAAAAACTTTTAGATTCGAATTATTATTCATTGTAATAAAAATTATAATATTTAGTTACGTTAATATACTTTTTATTGTATGTGCCAAAGGTAGTATTTCGGAAGGGATTTAAGAGATATATCTTACTCGCAATATGGTCGCAAATTATAAAAGCAGATATTTTAAATTCTCATAAAGTTCTCAAAATGTAGGAAGTGTGCTTATAATGAGGAGATTATCCTATCAAGATCACGGGCGGTTGCTTTGTCATTATTATAGAGCTTTTTGCTTAGTCTTGACTTTATTGTTGAAATGCCGTTCTCGGATTTACACATTATTTTAGCTATTTCTTTTACGGGAAATCCTAATTTTATTAGGGTTGCAACCCGTCTCTCGTTTATAGAAATGGCTGGTGAAGAGTAAAAAAGATTGTAGAATTCAGGATAAGTAATCTTTATTGTTTCGGAAAGTATATCCCATTCTTTTGTTGTGCATTTTCTGGCAGTTTGCACATGATATATGAACGTTTTGATTTGCTCGTTGTCGGTTAATCGATGTTTAAATGGTATTTTGTCTTTCCGTTTGTGGCATATCTTTTTAAGTGTGACACTTAGCCGTTTCAAGTCGTTGTGTTTCCCGAGAACCCATATTGTCAAAGATATAATGGCTGCTGTTAAAATAAAGGAGAAAAATACTATTATTTGTAATGGTATCGTATCTGTATTAGCTGTGTACAAGGGTTTAAAATCATGAATTTTCGTCATAGATGCTTCCATACATCTTGTAATTGATTTGTTGCTCATAAAATATATTGAGTTGGAAAGTAATAATGCATGGCCTACATTTTGTTTTGTCGGCCTAACGCTTGCTAATATTGTGGCTGCCTTGGTTGCATCGGGCAATGGAGAACTATTGATCAACCTCTCTAAGTAAGAGATTGCATTAATTGTATCAGATTTTAATAATGCAGTTTCAGCTGCAACGGACAAATAATTGCCCTTATCTTTTAATGGTATATTTTGAGGTGTGATAGCCTTTAATATAGAATCCGATTCATCATAGTTACCTGTTAAGTTGTTATATGCGGCTGATGCAATTGCTATTTTGGGTACTGACTTTATATATGAACGGTAAATATCTGATCGTAAGGCCGTATTGTGTAGGTGTATAGCTTTGTCTCTTTGTCCTGACCGATGATAAGCTGATGCAAGCAGTTCCGAGCAATGTATGATTGAAATGCTATCTTTTGTTTGTTTCGCAAATATTAAAGCCTTACGTAGGTTTTCTGTTTCTTGATTATATAATCCTATACGATTAAACATCTTTGCAAGTCCCCGATATATATCTTCGCTCAATCGCTCTGAATTTTGTTTAGATTTTGTTTCAAGTGCTTTATGATAATAAAACATAGCTTTTTGTATATCTCCGAGGTCATTATAGATTTCGCCCCCGTAATAGAAACTATATGATTTAAGAGAATCATTCCAGTGCGCTTTAGAATAGTAATTGATCGTTTTCGATATAAGTTCATCGTTATAGAACGTCATGCCGTTTTGGTAGGCAATATGTATATATGATAGATTGTAATGAGCAATTTCATCTTGTTCCATCTTCGATCCTTTTTTCGACAATATAAGCCATTGTCTGTAGGCACTGTCCGGATATAGATATGCCACTTGAGAGATTATGTCAAGCTCATTATGGATTGAAGACTCGTCCTTTTTGCATCCTGCGAGACTGAGTGTTAGCGTACAAAATAAAATAATGTAAGATCTGAGCTTCATTTTAAACGATGATTTATTATATATACTCAAAAATTGGCATGAACACTCACGCACGGTAGTATAAATTTTATAATAAGCGTTTAATGTAGATGAAAGGTATATGAAAACTCATGGCGGAGTTGGTTTGTTTTATACAGAGTAACATTAAAGCTTGATTTTATGAAGACAATACGACCCGTGCTCGCTTTCGCGGCTGTAACCACACTTTTATTATCTTCGTGTGTTACCAAGAAAAAATATGCCACGTTGCTTGACGATTATAATTCGACCCGTGTGGAACTGGCCGAAGCCAAGGCTTATAATAAAAGTCTTGACGCCATGCTTGAAGAGGCCAAGGCAAACAATGCCCAGCTGAAAGAGAACCTTGCGGCTCTTCAGGGCTCTCTGAACCAGAGTATAGCCCAGAACTCGCAGGGCAATGTAAATATATCCAAGCTTGTCGATGAGATTAATGCGTCTAACAAGTATATAAAGGAGCTTATCGCGGCCAAGGACAGATCAGACTCGCTCAACATGGTGCTTACCAACAATCTTACTCGTTCGCTTAGCCGAGATGAGTTGAAAGATGTCGACGTCAAGGTGCTCAAAGGGGTAGTGTACATCTCGCTTGCCGACAATATGCTCTTCAAGACAGGGTCATATGATATATCGGACCGCGCTATGGCCACTCTGTCAAAGATAGCCAAGATCATAAAGGATTACAAAGACTATGACGTTATGGTGGAGGGCAATACCGACGATGTGCCTATATCACGCACCAATATACGAAACAACTGGGATTTGTCGGCCTTACGTGCTTCGTCGGTAGTACAGGTGCTTCAAAACCGCTTCGGAGTTGACCCGTCGCGTCTGTCTGCTGCCGGACGTGGTGAGTATCGGCCTATCGCAGACAATTCTACCGATAGCGGGCGTCAACGCAACCGCCGTACCGAAATCATCATTACTCCTAATCTCGACCAATTTATGGACTTGATTGAAAAAGCACCCGATGATAATACGAACGGCATGTAATGAAAATCACCCGGAATAACCGCCTAAAGCGGTTATTCTTTTTTTACAAATTTAAGCAGCAGTACTGGCTGACGTATGTCGGCACTGCGTTTCTTAAAGTGTTTTATCAGGTAGAAGTCATAAGTATCGGCCTGAGCAGGCAAGAACTTGCGTGCGTCTTCGACCCCGACCAACAGATAACCCGATTGAGTATCATCCAACATCCTGAACGGCTTGATGCGGTCGTTGGTGTAGTAGTTTGTACCGTAGAAGCGCAACATCGAATTTCCGATATGTGAGTATACATTGCCTTCGGGCTGAAGACGATTGACAGTCGTCGCTATTATGCGGTCGCTCTTTGCATTAAGTATGCCCGGCTGGTATACGCCTGCAAAAGCCCAATAGAAAACTATGGTCACTGTCAGAGTCATAATAAAAGCGGTTTTTGACGATGCCTTGCGCAACTTCCATAATGTTACTCCTGCGAGTACAGCCGATAGTTCTACAAGGAGCCATTTTATAATGTTTGTGTACCCTTCAAGTCCTGTGATCATGACCGCGTTGTCGAAAGCATGGCGTCCTGACAGGATAGAGTAGGGAAACCAACCGCATTGTATAATCACAAACACTATAAATGCAAGTGCTACGACCGAGGCAATGACGGCTCCGTATATTTTTATGGAGCGATGATTGTGCCTTATGAGCCATGCTATGTAGTCGGCGATAAACACGGCTATGAATGGATATATGGGCAGCAGGTATACACTTCGTTTGCTTTCAGGAATGCAATAAAAGACAAATATCAGCAGTATGGTGATGAGTGCATACATGCGAGGTGCATCCATTGACTTAAAACTTTTCCACCATTCTCTTATAGGCGCGGCGGCTTTTATGGCGTTTATACGGCGCATAGGTATGAGCGACACCAGTAGCAGCAACGTATAAGGCAGATAACCCGACAGTAAGGTGAGAAAGTTGTAGTACATCGGTTTTACATGTGAGGAGTAGCTCATGTTGCCGGTCATGCGTTCTACGTTCTCTTCATGTACAAGGTCGAGAAACTCCGCGCCCTCCTGTTGATAAGCGGCGTAGTACCATAGAGTGGGAATGATCAGCGGTACCAAAAATGGCAGTATGAGTTTTACCACGACACGCCAGAATTTCTCGCCGCGAATAAGCATGAATGTGAATATCACGGCAAGAGGAAGCACTACGGCCACCGGACCTTTTGTAAGCACACCGCCGCTCATCATGATTACTGCAAGCCATGGCAAGCCTTTAAGACCTCGTTCCCAATATGTATAAAGAGAGAATAATGCCCCGGTTATGAAGAATGTGAGCAGCATATCAACCCGACATGCCATGCCAGCCCTATACACTTCAAAAGCGGTAAGAGTTATAAGCCCGGCTGCAAAAGCATGGGTCCATGATATGCGGCGTTTGAAAAAGCCGTAACACCACAATATCATTCCTATGAGCGCAAGTGCCGACGGCAACCGTGACAAGTATTCGGTTACATGGCCGTGTATAAGCGAAAATATCGCTATGCACCATGCCATGAACGGGGGTTTGTATGGTATTTCATCGCCGTTGCTTTCAGGCAGAATCCAGTCGCCGGTATTAAGCATCGATACCGCTACGATGGCCTCGCGAGGTTCTCCTTTGGAGTAAAAGAGGGTTTCACCGAGAAATGGCAATAATGTCACGGCCGCAATGGCAGCAAGTATGAAATATGAATTTCGCGGTGTAAGGCGAAATGAGATTGACTTCATGAAATGGGATTTATTAGTCTAAATGTCCTTATTTTTTGCAAAAATAGGAAATATTTTGTGGCGAATCCATAGAAACGAAAATAATTTGTTTCGTAAACGCCTAATTTGTAAATTTGCATCAATGTAATAACATAATAATCGACAATTTTTAGATATGGCACAAAAACCGTTTGTATATCAGGAGCCGTTCCCTATGTCGCATGATACGACAGAGTACTATCATCTGACCTCTGACTACGTCAGAACAGAAACGTTTGACGGCCACGAAATGCTTGTAGTGGAGCCTGAGGCTTTGCGTGTACTTGCCCGGCAGGCTACTCACGATAATGCTTTCATGTTGCGTCGTGAGCACAATTCCATGGTAGCCAAGATTCTCAGTGATCCCGAAGCTAGTGAAAACGACAAGTTCGTGGCTTTGACCATGCTGCGCAATGCCGAGATTGCCGCTAAAGGCCAGTTGCCTTTCTGTCAGGATACAGGTACTGCTATCGTGATAGGAAAGAAAGGCCAGAATGTATATACCGGCGGTGGCGATGAGGAACAATTGTCGCACGGAGTGTATGACACATATACCGGTTGCAATCTGCGTTATTCGCAGAATGCACCTCTGAACATGTATGACGAGGTGAACACCGGCTGCAATCTTCCTGCGCAGATTGACCTTTATGCCGTGGACGGCGACGAATATAAATTCCTCTTTGTCGCTAAGGGAGGCGGTTCGGCCAACAAGACATATCTTTATCAGGAGACCAAAGCTCTGCTCAATCCCGAGAAGCTGGTGCCTTTCTTGGTCGAGAAGATGAAGTCGCTCGGCACTGCGGCTTGTCCTCCTTACCATATAGCGTTTGTCATCGGCGGCACTTCGGCCGAGATGAACCTTGCCACTGTCAAGAAGGCTTCAGTAAAGTATTATGATAATCTTCCTACAAGCGGCAACGAATACGGCCGTGCGTTCCGCGATGTGGAACTTGAACAGACTCTTCTTAAAGAAGCGCAGAAGATAGGGCTCGGCGCACAGTTCGGCGGTAAGTATTTTGCTCACGACATACGTGTCATCCGACTCCCGCGTCACGGCGCTTCTTGTCCGGTAGGTCTTGGTGTAAGCTGTTCGGCTGACCGCAATGTCAAGGCCAAGATTAACAAAGAGGGTCTCTGGATTGAAAAACTCGATACCAACCCCGGCGAACTCATTCCCGATTCGCTGCGTAATAAAGGTGAAGGCGATGTCGTGAAGATTGATCTCAACCGTCCTATGCCCGAGATACTTGCAGAATTGACAAAATATCCCGTATCGACACGCCTGTCGCTTAACGGTACTATTATTGTAGGCCGTGACATAGCCCATGCCAAGATAAAAGAACGTCTTGACCGTGGCGAGCCGATGCCTGACTATCTGAAAGATCATCCGATTTATTACGCAGGACCTGCAAAGACTCCGGCAGGAATGCCTTCAGGCTCTTTCGGACCCACTACCGCAGGACGTATGGACTCTTATGTTGACCAATTCCAAGCCGCAGGTGGCTCGATGGTCATGATTGCCAAAGGCAACCGCAGCAAGCAGGTGACCGATGCCTGCCACAAGCACGGAGGCTTCTATCTCGGAAGTATCGGCGGCCCGGCTGCTATACTCGCCCACGACAGTATAAAGAAAGTGGAATGCCTCGAGTATCCAGAACTCGGTATGGAGGCAATCTGGAAGATTGAAGTTGAAAACTTCCCCGCTTTCATCCTCGTCGATGACAAAGGCAACGACTTCTTCACCGAAATAGCACAGCGTTGTCAAGGCTGTCCAGTGGCGAAATAAGATTATTAAACGCTTGGATAGAAAACTTATATCTGTCAATAAGCATGGTGCCTTTCGGTGCCATGCTTATTAGTTTATATGGTACAAAGTAGTAATGTATAGATACAAACAGATTATTGCTGTAATAGCTTTTGCTATAATTCCTCTCCTGACAATAGGGTCGGGTGCTTCATGTGGCATCTATCGTCATGAGGCTGACGCATTTTTGACGACATTTCCCGAGAACATGCAGAGACGTCAGACCGAAGCTATTCGTCGGGCGATGATTGGAAAAAGCGATTCTCTTGATGCGATAAGAATGTCGCGTGACATCCCTGCGGAGTTGCCCGCAGGAGTGACTCGCAGACCGATAGGGCACAACATGGCTTTGTTCCGGAGTGAGAGCTATGATAACGATACAATACCTTTGCTGCTGTATATTCACGGGGGCGGATGGACAATAGGGAGCATAAATAGCTGTTCGCGTTTTTGTTCTCAATTGGCTGTCAACGGTATTGCAGTTCTGGCGGTGGATTATCGGCTTGCTCCCGAACATCCTTATCCTGAAGGCCTGAATGACTGTATAGATGCAGCTAAAATCGCCGCGGACAGTCTTGACCGGTGGAAATGCCGCGGCATAGTTTTGGGTGGCGACAGTTCCGGTGGAAATCTTGCCATAGCTACTGCGTTGAGTTTTCCAGACAATGCGTTCAACGGTCTGGCCGTTTTTTATCCAGTGATCAAGGCTTATGCCGACAATTCTTCAAGCTGGCAAAAATACGGGTCCGGATTCGGACTCGACAGTGAGTTGATGGAAGCGTTCAATGGCGCATATACCTCTGATATATATAATCCGATGGTATCACCGGCCATGGCTTCTGACAATGATTTGAGAAAATTGTCGCCCATACTAATAATAGCCGCTGAACGTGACATACTGAAAGATCAAGGTCAGGAATTTGCAACTCGTTTAAGGCTGTTGGGCAATGATGTGCGTTACGATATGCTCCCCAATACGGTTCATTTATTTATAACGGTCCCGGGGCAGACAGCAGCATTCGATTATGCAGTGTCCGCGGCATCAGGATTTATTTCAGAAATCGTTGCTCAATAATGGATCATGTCGCATACTAATACAGATGATTGAAATGAAACCACACGGTAGCTCAAACAGTAAATCCTTTAAAGACATGACATTGGAGGAACTATGGATATTGTTTCCAATTGTTTTGACTCCGCATCAGCCGCAGTGGGCTGACCGGGCTCAGGAAGAGATTGAGGCACTGTCGGAAATCCTGACAGGATACGCTCCGGTCATCAGTCATATCGGAAGTACCGCAATACCCTGTATTCAGGCTAAACCGATAATTGATATTCTCGTCGAAATCGCGCCCGAAACCGACTGGCAGCGTATAAGGTCGGAAATGATAGAGGCAGGATATATATGTATGTCTTCATCTGAACGCCGCATGAGTTTCAACAAGGGGTATACTCCGGAAGGCTATGCGGAAAGGGTGTTTCATATTCATGTCCATGCTGTAGGTGATAATGACGAAATTCTATTTCGTGACTATCTTAGGGATCATCCGGCAGTTGCCCGAGAATATGAGGCGTTGAAACTAAGTCTTTTGCCACGATATAAAAATGACAGAGACGGCTACACGGAAGCCAAGTCGGACTTTGTAAGAGCAGTAGTCGATGATGCCCGAAAACAACAATGTTATTCAAGCCGGAGTCCCCGACATTGATAGCTTCCGGATAAGCATGCTGTCGAAGATGTCCCGCAGTACCGAAACTCCCGAGTACCTGAATATGAATTATGACAATGGTTGATCCTAAACATCCGCGAGGCCGATATACAGGCTTGACTGCGCTGAAGCCTATGTATGTTCTTATTACCGAGTGTGGCAAGGAGCGTACGAGCAATGTCACCGTTGCTCGAATTATGCAAGCCGTTTATGAGATTGACTCTAACGAGTATGTTACACTTGAAAAGTGTATGCCTATAAGAGTTGTGCGTGAAGCGGAGTTTTTTGCCATAAGTTTTTATAAAGATTCCCGCATTGCGGCATATTTCAGGGTCGGTAAAAATATATTGAGGATGGTCCGCAGCGGCTTCTCGGTAGAAAATGCGGCCGATGTGATGTGCGATTTCTTCCAGCGGTGCAAAATTCCGGATGTACATACATGGACGTATGAGGAATTGAGGTCTGCGCTACAAAATGAGGAATCAAGCCTTACTGTAGATGGTGAGAATTTCAGATATTTCGGTTGCTCTGATGTTATGGCAGCTCTTGAAAATATTATAGAAGGCAAATCAAAATGGCTTCTGCATGACTTCACGGGCAGGGATGGCGGCTATATGAATATTCGCCGTTGTGTAGATGCAGGCGGCTTGACAAAATATAAGGTGGAATTGGTCCAATGGATGGACCCCAGACCTGCAGGGTACCATATTGTCATATCTGACGTTGCTCTTTTGCGTCGTTGGCTTTGGGATTTTGTCACGGAACGCAACTACCCCGAGAATCTTTCCGAATGGGAGGAATTCAACGTGGAGGATCATTTCCGGCGATTGGTTTTCAGGTTTTTAGGTGAAGATGATAATTTAAATAAGGAAGATTACGATGAACGGTAAATATAGTCTGCCGGTTGTTAAGGCAGTAGATTTGATTTGGTCGAGTTTCGACAAGGAAGAAATACGCCGGGGCTATGCGATGCTCATGCAGGAGGCGCAACAGGGCGATGCCGATGCATTGTGCTTCATCGCCCGGTGTTTTATGGGCGAGGAGTATGTATGGAGTGGAGCAGGCTTCGCCACTGACGATGCCAATGCGTCGATGCTGATGCAGAAAAGTGCGTTGATGGGGAGTGCCACCGGTGTGCTTTGTGCCGTGCGGAGTGGCAATTTTACTCCTGCCGTACAGCGGGGAATGCCTTTCGCTTCGTTTAAGGATGCGTTTGAAGAGATTCTTGATCAGGCAGAGCGAGGCAATGCATTCTGCTGCTATATGATAGGAAATGTATATTATTGGGGTGACTATTTGCTTGTTGAACCTGATCTCGCCAAGCAATTCAAAACAGAAAATAAGTATAATGCTTGGGCTTATCCGATAGCTAAAGAGTGGTATGAGCGCAGCTTCAAAGGGCACATCTGTGCCGGATGGAGCAACTACTGCAACATAAAAGAATCGGGCTTGTGCGTTATAAAAAATAATGTATATGAGAGCTATTTTCGTGCGCTGGCTGAAGTTTCACCTGTGATTTGCAACAACTATGGATGTTATCTTAGGGGAAAGGTTGAGCCGGAAGTGGTCTTTTCTTATTATATGAAGGCTGCCCAGCGCGGCGATTTGCAGGCTATAGTAAATGCAGGCAGTTGCTATGACAAGGGCTCTGGTGTAGATGAGGATACGGATATGGCTTTTCAATACTACGAAATAGCCGCCATAGGAGGTCATCCTGACGCTCAATGGCAGGTAGGATATTATTATTTCGATGGCTGGGGCAGCATTGAGGTAGATTATGCAAAAGCCGTCCAATGGTTTGAAAAGGCCTATCGGAATCCTAAAAGCGAACGGAGAAACAAAGTGCGTTCTGCCGCTTATCTCGGCATCTGCTATCGGATGGGCTTAGGTGTGGTACAGGATGATGATGTGGCGTTGGAGTTTCTTCAGGAGGCCGAGGAGGATATTGATATGCTGTGGCATCCAATTGATTCTATGGTTCTTGATGCTTTGGGAGGAGAGAATCCGTCGACCCTATGATTACTAAAAGTGACAGATATGATGAAGACTCCATTATAGAGGTATTGTGGCCCTATGGTAAAATAACTTGGTCTTATGCTGGCTCGGATATTTTATATATTTAGGACCGGGTGTGGTCATTTGGTTACGCGGCGTGCTCCGATATAACGCCGGCTATAGTAAGGCTCCGTCGATTTACTCACCGTGATGCCTGAACTGCATGCCGAATGTATGAAGTCAAATGTGCAGTTGTCATAGTTGACGCTGACAACTATGCCGACATGGCCGACAATCTTTCTGCTGCCGCCGCGTCCGCTGAAAAACACAAGATCGCCGGGACGCAGGTTATCGGTGTCTATCGATGTACCTTGCGTATATTGTGATCTTGACGAAGCGTTGAGCGATATGCCGAATTGTCGGTATACATAGCTTGTGAAGCCGGAGCAGTCAAATCCTTTTGGGGTTTTACCTCCGCGGCGGTAACGCAGTCCTGTAAATTTGTGCGCGAATGTCAGCATGTCGCCGATGTATTCCGGAAGTTCGTCCTCTGCGGCAACTTTCGCCGGCAACAGCATCGGTATTTCGGGCTTCCATATATTGATGGAGGCTATGTCGCTTGACATGTCGGGAAGATTGTGTTTTAATACCGGTTGTGCGGCATAAGCAGGTGTTAGGATGCCGCTTAACCACAAGAGTCCGGTTATGATGAGTATGTATAACTTCATAAATCTTTAAAGGTACCTGAATAAGGTTATTCCTGATGAACTATACAAAGATACTCAATTGTATCGTGTTGTTACAAATCCGATATAAATTATTTATGTTAATTTCACATTTAGTGTATTGGACCAACTGGTCAATTAGTCTTATAAATCCTATTTTAAAGACTTTAGCACCTCGGTCGACACCCATTTGAACATTTTGTCACTCGGTCTTATTTTGACCTCGGTCTTTATCGAGAAGCGGTCGCCTTTCACTGCCTTTTCAACAGTTTTGAGGTCTACGCGTATCTCTTCGACAGTCATTATCACCGCTCCTGTCGTTGGGCCTGTTATGACAACTTCGTCACCTACAGAGAGCTCTCCGTTCTCCATCAGAAACTCTGCTACGCCTATGTTGCTGAAATAGCGTACGCCCTTGGCTGCGTAGACTTTTGTACGTGTGGCCGATGAGCCGTATTTTGATGTCCACTCGCCCAGCCGTTGGCCGAGATAATAACCGTTCCAGAAGCCGCGGTTGAATATCTGTGAGAGACGGTTGTCCCATTCCGCCACGCGCTCCTCGGAGAAAGTACCGTCGCATATGGCGCGTAACGCTTCGTCGTAGCACTGCACCGCTATTTTTACGTATTCCGGTCCTCGCGCACGGCCTTCGATTTTGAACACTCTTACACCCGCATCTATCATTTTGTTGAGGAAGTGTATGGTCTTCAGGTCCTTGGGCGACATTATATACTGGTTCTCGATGTCGAGTTCGTCGCCGGTCTCTTTATCGCGTACGGTATAGCCGCGTCGGCATATCTGGGTGCACGCTCCGCGGTTGGCGCTTGAGTTCATCTCATGCAGGCTGAGATAACATTTGCCCGATACGGCCATGCACAATGCTCCGTGACAGAACATCTCGATGCGCATGTGATTACCGTGTGGGCCGCGTATGTCGTCGGCAATGATGTGTTCATGAATGTCACGCACCCGGTCGAGGTCTACTTCGCGTGCGAGCACAACTACGTCGGCCCATTGCGAGTAAAACTTCACCGCTTCGGTGTTGGTTATATTGACTTGTGTCGATATATGTACTTCGACACCGACTTTTCGGGCGTAAAGTATGGCCGCTATGTCACTCGCTATTATAGCCGTGATGCCGGCCTCATGTGCGGCATCGATTATGGAGTGACACTTGTCGATGTCATCATCAAATATTATGGTGTTGACTGTCAGGTAGGTTTTCACTCCGTGGTCGTTGCATGTACGGGCTATGTCGCGTAAGTCATCAAGTGTGAAGTTGTTGGATGAACGTGCGCGCATATTCAGTCCCTCGATGCCGAAGTATACGGCATCGGCGCCGGCGTCGATTGCGGCGTAAAGCGACTCGTAGCTCCCTACCGGAGCCATTATCTCGAAATCAGATCTTTTCATGATGCAAATTTAGCGTAAAAAACGCATACTGCCGTAGTGTGACATCGATAAATGCGGTAGGGAGGTTGTAATATGCCGGTTGTCAAAGCACTATCACGAAGCCTCCGCGGGGAAGCAGCGACAGTTTTTGAGGAACAGACGAGATTGTCGATACGGTCCACGGTGTTTCGGTATCACCGCTGTCGGTATACAATTTTCCTTTGTTAAAACTGGGGAGGTCGATGCGGTCGGCAGGTATCGTTATGTCGAGATCGCTGTCAGTGCCGTTTATGCCGGCGATAAACCATCGGTTGCCGTTTTTGCGAGCCATTACAACATATTTACCGGGATATCCTGCGAGCAGTCTTGTGTCATCCCACACTGTGGGAAGCCCTGTCAGAAACTCTTGTACCTCCTTAGGCTGTGCGAGATAGCTCTCCGGCTTGTCGGCAAGATGTTGTACGGTCGATTCAAACAGAACGGTCAGTGCCAGCTCATGTCCGTGAGTCGTTATGTGCGGGTGCTGTGAATCGGAGAATGTACACGGAGTATAGTCCATAGGTCCGATGACATTGCGGGTAAACGGCAGAGTGGCGTTGTGGGCTGCTGCACGGTCGGTCAGCACCGGAGCGTTGTTGTACCATTCGGCGCCGTAGACTCCCTCGACCGAAACGAGATTCGGGTAAGTGCGCTGCCATCCTCGCGGTATTGTGGCTCCATGGAAGTTGACGAGCAGATTATGTCGTGCAGCACATTCGAGCAGTTCGATACAATACTCCATCGTCTGCTGTGTGTCACCTGCGAAGAAGTCGATTTTCACTCCTGCTACCCCCATATCCTGAAGCATGGCAAATTCCCGTTCTCTGTCTTCCGGTTTATTAAGACGGAACAGCGGGCCGCCGGCTCCGTTTGTGGTCCATGCCGTTGATGAATTATACCAGAGAAGCGTTTTTACATTGCGCTCTGCCGCATACTTCAACGCGTCGTTTATGTCACCTCCGTTGCCCATGATGTCCCACTCCCAGTCGATGAGCACGTAAGGCAGTTTAAGAGTCTCGGCCATGTCTATGTATTGAGTCACAAGACGGTAGTCTTTTGACCCCCTGTTATAGGCCCAGTAAATCCATGATGCCGCTCCCGGCTTTATCCAAGATGTGTCGTCAATTCTTGATTCTGGGCTTACATCGGTTACAAGAGTGGACTCTGTTATGTCATTGAGCGAACCGAGAATGATGACACGCCACGGTGTATGGCCACATCGAGCCGGCGACCCCCATGATATATTATAGGCCGACGGTGTTTCCGCCGCGGTCAGTGACGATGCGCTATGGCATTTTTCTATGCCTGCTTCAGTCAGCAACGCCCAAGAGTCTTTGCCTAATTCAAACAGAGCCGGGAAGCCCCAGTGAGCATCCTGTTGGGCGTCGCCGGTCTCTTCTGGGAAAAAGCGCTCATATGATTGGTCGTACTGCTGCATCCATCGCCTGCATGACAATGGTATTTTATACTGTGTTGTCTCGCCGCATATGTTGCCGTCGCCTTCGGTCTCGTAGCGGAAGGCTATGCCGTCGTTATACAGCCGCAGTACCATAGACAGCGTGCCGTTATCCTTTCCGTCGGCAACGAGCCTGTATTCATTATAGGTGTTAGAGCATTTGAGACGTTTGCCGCCGGTCATTTCATATTTGATATTTTGCGGGAGCGACGATGATGATACAATCCATTTGTCGACGGAAGCCGGTCTATTGTCGATTGTGGCTCCCGATGCCGATACGGTGAACAGGTTTCGTTCATTGCCATAGTGTATATCCATGTTATTTTTGTCGATAGTGATCTCTATGGTTTTGTCGGGAGACTGGATTTTTTTTACGGCCGTGGCAGTGTGCCGGCTTAAAGCCATAGCCGACAGCGACAGTAGGATGATGAGCAATCTGTGATGATTCATGTTATTGATGTTGATTGAGTGTTGAGATATGCAAATATAATACAGGTTCGGTTTATGACACCGTAAATTATGTAACATATTTGCTGCAGCAAGGTATCGTAAAGATAAAATTTACGGCAAGATTTGTTATTTTCGCAATTTTATAATAAAGTTATACCTTTAATGCGGCATTATAAGATTATTTTTGCATATACTATTTCTAATAACTTGAATCAATATAAAGACAATGAAGAAAGTAATTTTAAGTTTAAGCGTGCTGTTGGCGTCATACGCATGGGGCGCTCCGGTCGATGTGGCTGGTCCTGATGGCAAGCTCATCGTGTCGACCGATGTAATAGGCGGCAAGCTGGTGTATTCGATAACTTATGACGGAGATGTAATAATCGAAAACTCTCCGCTCGGCTTCAAGTCCGATGTAGGTGACTTTACGCAGTACATGGCGCTTACCGACTCCAAGCGAGGAGAGGTAAATAAGTCATACGAGCAGGACAAAATCAAGAAAAGCCATATCGACTATAAAGCCAATACGTTGGTTAACACCTATAAAGGCGCTTTCGGTCACGAGATGTCGGTAGAATGGCAGGTGTCGGACAATGACGTTGCTTTCCGCTACATAATTCCGAGTCAGAACGGTGGCGATACCGGGGCAATGGTCATCAATGAAGAGGCCACGGGCTATCGCTTCCCGAAAGAGACCACCGTTTTTCTTACCTCGCAGAGCGATGCCATGATAGGATGGAAGCGCACAAAGCCGAGCTATGAGGAGTTTTACATATCTGATGCGCCGCTTGACTCGCCTTCGCAGTTTGGCCACGGCTTTACTTTCCCTGCCTTGTTCCGTATAGGCGACAAGGGATGGGCGCTTCTTTCGGAGACCGGTGTCGACGGTTATTATTGCGCCTCCCACCTGAGCGATTATAAGGACGGAGTATATTCAATAGCCTATCCTATGCCTGAAGAAAACAACGGCAACGGTACTGCCGCTCCCGGCATATCATTGCCCGGAAAGACTCCGTGGCGTACAATCACCGTGGCCGACCGTCTTGCTCCCATTGTAGAGACAACCGTGCCTTGGGATGTCGTGGAGCCCCGTTACAAGACCGAAACACCCGCTCGGGCAGGACGCGGTACTTGGAGCTGGATCATATGGCAGGATGCAAGCATGAACATGGATGACCAGAAGACATTCATTGACCTTGCCGAAGACTTGGGTTATGAAAACATACTTATAGATGCCGGCTGGGATCAGAATATAGGTTATGACCGTATGCCCGAACTTCTCGGCTATGCTCGCGAAAAAGGTATAAATCCGATACTGTGGTATTCATCGAGCGGTCCGTGGAACGATATCATACAAAGTCCCATAAATAAAATGGACCGACCCATTGTGCGCAAAAACGAGATGAAATGGCTTCGGGACAATGGTGTACATGCTATAAAAGTCGACTTTTTCGGTGGTGACAAGCAGGAGACCATGCGTCTTTATGAAGACATATTAAGCGATGCGGCCGACTATGGTATCGACGTCATATTCCACGGTTGTACCCTTCCCCGCGGCTGGGAGCGTATGTATCCAAACCATGTGGGCAGTGAGGCTGTCTTTGCTTCGGAAAATCTTGTGTTCGGTCAGGTATTCTGCGATCTTGAAGCTTTCCATGCCACTCTTCATCCGTTCATCCGTAATGCTGTTGCTCTTATGGAGTACGGCGGCACCATACTTAACCATCGTGTAAGCCGTGACAACAAGAGCGGCAATGTGCGTCGTACCGGCGATGTTTTCCAGCTCGCCACTGCCGTGTTGTTCCAGAATCCCGTTCAGAATTTTGCTCTGACTCCCGATAATCTTACAGGTTCTCCCGCCGAAGCCATAGAGTTTATGAAGAATGTGCCAACGACTTGGGATGACGTTAAGCTTATCGACGGTTATCCCGGCAAATATGTAGTGCTTGCACGCCGTCATGGCGACAAGTGGTACATAGCAGGGGTCAACGCGCTTAAGGAGCCTGTGAAACTTAATCTTGACCTGTCATCGCTCGGACTTAAATCATCAGTATTGAAGATGTATGCCGATGATGCCGCCCATGACTTCAAGATTAAGGATGTCAAGGTTAAAAACAGCACTACCGTGCCGATGGAGATTTTCCCTGACGGTGGAGTCGTTATAGTAGCCGATTAAATTTACATAAAACATAAATATCATGAATATCAGAAAAATATTGTTTGCGGCTATGCTGTGTGTTTCATTTGGTGCGATGTCGCAAAACAACCGGGTGGATCTTATGCTCTGGAATGAGAATGCTGATGCTGAACAGGCTAAGGCCGCGGCGTCATCCACTGATTTTACGCGTGATCCGGCGATAACCGTATATAAGGCCGACAAGCCTAACGGGAAGGCTATAATCATGTGTCCCGGAGGTGGTTACGGCTGGCTTGCAACAGGTCATGAAGGTCACGATATGGCCCAGTGGTTCAACGGACAGGGCATAACTTATGTGGTACTTAAGTATCGTTTGCCGCAGGGCAACCATGAAATACCGTTGGCTGATGCGGAGCAGGCCATAAGGCTTGTACGCAGTCATGCGGCAGAGTGGAATGTGGATCCCGATAAGGTCGGCATAATGGGCGCTTCGGCCGGAGGTCATCTTGCCTCAACTCTTGCCACTCATTATTCTTCGGCTGAGACACGTCCCGATTTTCAGATACTGTTTTATCCGGTAATAACTATGGATCCGTCTTATACTCATGGCGGCTCCAGAGCCAATCTTATCGGAGAAAATCCGTCGGCTGAGTTGCAGAACAAGTTTTGTAACGAGCTTCAGGTGACACCCGATACTCCAAAGGCTTTTATTATGCTTTCGTCAGATGACAACGCTGTGCCTGTGGCAAACAGTATAAATTATTATACAGCGCTTGTAAATAATAAAGTACCTGCTTCGCTGCATGCTTATCCTACCGGCGGTCACGGTTGGGGTTACGGCGATGGCTTTATCTATAAGCACCAGTGGAAAGAGGAGCTTGAAAAGTGGCTCCGTGAAGAGCTTTGATAACTCCCACGCATCATAAAAGGCCCCGGTTCATACAGTCATTCAGGCTGCTGAACCGGGGCCGTTGTTTATACAAACAATGATTTTTACAGATGCTCGGGCGACATCGTTATCTCGAAGTCGGCTCCGTTTACTATATCGTCGTGTGTGAAAAACGGTGTTTCGAGTTCTTTACCGTTAAGCTTGACAGATGTAATGTATTTGTTGTCTTTTGAGTAGTTTTTTACATCGAGTGTCACACGTTTGCCGTTAGGCAGATTGATTTCGGCATGCGGAAACCATGGACGGCCTATTGAATATACCGGTTTGCCCGGACACACCTGATAGAAGCCGAGCGAATTAAGCACATACCATGCCGACATCTGTCCGCAATCCTCGTTGCCCGACAGTCCGTCGGTGTCGGCCCTGTACTGCTCTTTGAGAACTTTGTCGACAAGCTCCTGTGTGCGGTCAGATCGTCCCGCATAGTTGTAGAGATGTATTATATGGTGCGAGGGTTCGTTGCCGTGAGCATACTGTCCGATAAGTCCCGATATGTCGGCCGATACATTTTCGCCCTCCAGTCTGGAGTCTGCGTTGAACAGTGAATCGAGCCTTTCGATAAAAAGTTCGCGTCCGCCCATAAGCTCTGTAAGACCGTCGACATCATGGGGCGCAAACCATGTCCATTGCCAAGCCGTGCCCTCGCAGTAGTCGCCGCTACCGTGGCTGGAACCGCGCGGATTAAAGGGAGTGTGCCAGTTGCCTTCCGTATCCTTGCCGCGCATGAAGCGGGTAGCGGGGTCAAAATAGTTACGGTAATTTTGTCCTTTTTTAGCGTACTCTTCGGCTTTTGCTTTGTCGCCGGCCGCTTCCGCAAGCTGCGATATGCACCAGTCGTTGTAGGCGTATTCAAGACCTTTAGTCACCGACTCGAACTCTTCGTTCCACGGTATGTAGCCAAGAGTGTTTTTATAATACTTTGAGCGGGGCATAAGCATTTTATGGAATACATTGTCAGGGGCTGATGTGGCTGTGGTGTCGTAGCGCGAAGAACGCTCGGCTGCGTTTAACGCTTCAGCTATGTCGAAGTCGGCTATGCCTTTGTTGACAGCGTCGGCCATAAGCGACACGGCGTGATAGCCTGTCATGCAACCTGTGTAGTTGCCGGCAAGCTCCCACATGGGCAGTATGCCTCCCTCTTTGTATTTTGTAAGCAGCGAGTTGATGAAGTCGTTGTTGCGTTCGGGGTCTATGATTGTGTATAGCGGATGAAGCGCCCTGTGGGTGTCCCACAGCGAAAATACCGTATATACGGGGTTGTCGACATCGCCCTGATGTATCTTGCGGTCCATACCGAAGTAGCGGCCGTCAACGTCGGTAAACAGATTGGGGCTTATGCCCGTGTGATACAAGGCGGTATAAAATACGGTCCTGTCGTCGTCATTGTCGGCTGTTACATCTATTTTTGACAGATACTCGTTCCATGACTTGCGGGCATCGTCTCTTATATTGTCGAAGTCAAAACCGGGTATTTCGGCACGTAGATTTTTTTCGGCTCCTTCGGTGTCGACAGCCGATATGCCTACTTTGACATATATCTCTTCACCTTCTTTGGTGGGTGCAAATTTCAGCAAGGCTTTGCATCGTGCCGATACGCGTCCGGTCTCGTCTGACACGGTGTCGGTTATTATGGAGCAGGTAAACGGTTTCGAGAACTCGGCGTACATGCTTAGCTGCTGGTCGTAGGCCCAGTGACGGCTGAGCCGGTAAGCGCGTATAGCGGTATCGCCTACGGCTTCGATTGTCATTGCGAGATTATTCTGGTGCGATATCGAGTAGTCGGCATCTACTATCATGCCGGGGTCGTCGGTCGCGGGAAATGTGAACCGGTATAGGGCACTGCGGGGTGCCGCCGTTATCTCCGCCTTGACGCCGTAGCGTTTCAGCATTGTGGAGTAGTATCCCGGTTCCGAGGTTTCTTCGGAGTGATCAAACTCTGATGCGTATGGCATATTCTGGCTTGCCGAACTCTGTGGATCGATTGTCTGCGGCCCTACTGTAGGCATAAGCAGGAAATCGCCGTAGTCGGAACATCCCGTACCGCTAAGGTGTGTTTGGGAGAAGCCGTTGAGCAATGAGTCACTGTAATGATAGCCCGAGCATGCGTCCCACCCGTCGATACGGGTATCGGGACTTGGCTGTATCATGCCAAACGGCACTACCGCACCCGGAAATGTGTGACCGTGTCCGCCGGTACCGATAAACGGATTAACATAGGCGGTGTAGTCTTTAGTCTCTTTGTTGTCGGTGACGCATGCGCATAACAGCGCCGCCGTCCCGATACTTACTATAAGTCTGTTCATCGTCGTGGTAAAATTAAGGATAACTGATATTTTACAAAGATACTGATAAATCGGCTGTCAAAGCAAATTTTATACAATTTTACCGGCTGGAAGTCTCTTGACGATGGTCAATGCTATGCTTGGCTTTTCTTCTTTTCGTAGAAAAATAGCTCCTACGCGATATTTTTTATAACTTTGTGATGATATGAGAGCTAAGATCTGGATCATCGGTAGTCTGCTGACTTTGCTGCTTCTTGCCGGAGGCGTATATTACTATGCTGTAGTGCGTACTGTGCCGCGTTCGCTGACTGTCGATGCCGACCTTTTCCCGGTTAAAGGACTTGATTTGTCGGCCCACAACGGTGAAGTCGACTTCAGGCGTCTTGCCGGCGATTCTATAGACTTTCTCATGCTTAAAGCCACGGAGGGTACGACTTTCAAGGACCCGCGCTTTCATTTTAACTACCTGAAGGCTCGTGATGCAGGCATAAAGGCCATAGGTGCATATCACTTTTTCCGCTTCGACACCGACGGAGAGATGCAGGCCATCAACTTTTTGAACAGCCTTCGTGGTAAGACGCTTGATCTTCCGGCTGTCATAGATCTTGAAGAGTGGACTAATCCGACTGATGTAGATACAGAAGAGGTCGTGTGCCGTCTACGCGCCATGATAGCATATCTTGAGCGAAACGGTCACAACGTCATGTTTTATACGAACAAAGACGGGTACCGGAGGTTTCTTGAAAATCGTTTTGAGGAATATCCGCTGTGGATATGTTCGTTTACCGACCCGCCTCTGGATGAGCTGTCCGATGACCGATGGGATCTGTGGCAATACAGTCATCACGGATGGACAGAAGCTTGTGATACCAAAGTTGACTTAAACACTTTTAACGGCAGTCGTGACGAGTGGCTGAATTGGTTGCGTGCCTCTACATTTTGAAACAATTATAAAAGACCATAAAGATGAATTACCGTATAATACCTCCCGAAGAAATAAACGATGCTGTTATAAGGCTGCCGCTGTCCAAGAGCATAAGCAACAGGGTACTGCTGATTAACGCGCTTACCGGAAACAGAGGTTCAATAGCGGAAGTGGCGCAGTGCGACGATACGTCGGCCATGATGCGTGCGCTCGATTCTGCCGAAAACAACATAGACATAGGCGCTGCCGGCACAGCCATGCGTTTTCTGACTGCTTACTTCGCCATGCAACCCGGACGAGAGGTGACTGTTGACGGTACCGAACGTATGCGTCGACGTCCTGTTAAAATTCTTGTCGAGGCTCTGCGCGACTGTGGTGCCGACATAGAGTATGTCGGTGAAGAGGGTTTTCCGCCGTTGAAGATAAAAGGCCGCAAACTTAAAGGAGGAGAAGTGTCGTTACCCGCCGATGTAAGTTCACAATATATATCGGCTCTTCTTATGGTAGCTCCATACATGGAGCATGGGTTACGTCTTGAGCTTACCGGCACGCCTGTGTCGGCTCCGTATATCGACATGACGCTCGGATTGATGAAGCAGTGGGGTGTCGAGGCCGATGCTGACGGTTCTGTTATATCCGTGGCTCCGCAGGCTTATACTCCGGTCGATTTTACTGTTGAGGCTGATTGGTCGGCGGCCTCATACTGGTTTGAATTGGGAGCATTCTCATTCGGCGACATAAAACTGCTCGGGCTTGAGCGCGACAGTCTGCAGGGCGACAGCCGCGTGATCGACTATTTCCGTAACTTCGGTATAGAAGCGGAGTGGGATGACCGGAGCTCGCTTGAACTGAATCCGTCACCTGACATTTCTCCTCGCATCAATTTGGACCTTACGGAGCAGCCCGATCTTGCGCAGACTCTTACGGTGACATGCTGTGTGTTGAATCTGCCGTTTCATATAACAGGATTGTCTACATTGAAAATCAAAGAGACCGACCGTATTGAGGCTCTTTGCACCGAGTTGCGAAAACTCTCGTTTGTCATTGACCGTCCCGATGACTCTTCGCTTGCGTGGGAAGGCCGCCGAGTTCCTGCTGACTCCTCTGGACTTGCCATAGACACATATGACGATCACCGTATGGCACTCGCATTTGCTCCGGTGGCGTTTTTCCTTCCGGGAATAGTCATTCGCCATGCCGAGGTTGTGTCCAAGTCCTATCCTGAATATTGGGATCATCTTCGAGCCATCGGCTTTACACTTGAAGAGGTCGCTGACGATAATCTGCCGGAGTGATGGAGGTGAGCCTTATCATATTGTCTGCATTGGTTGCGGTAGGTGCTGCCCTTTATCTTCATGACCGTTATACACGGCGTAAGGCTCCCGCCGACGAGCCGCTGTATAAAGAACCTGAGGAACAGTGCTGCGGCATGCATATAACCTGCGAGCGCGATTCACTGCTCGCTTCGGTAAGCGATACCATAGAGTACTATGACGACGAGGAACTCGACGTATACCGCGGGCGTAATGCCGACAGCTATACGGATGAAGAGACAGAGCAGTTCCGTGATGTACTGCTGACTTTGTTGCCTGATGACATAGCGGGTTGGGGACGCAGCATACAGTTGCGGGGCATTGAGTTGCCGGAATCTGTGCGTGACGAACTGTTGATGATAGTGGCCGAAGCACGCAAGAGCCGCACGTCATAAAACACATGATTAATTATGGAATATCTTCAGTATGCCTTTTTTCGTAATGCGCTCGTAGGCGTCTTTATCATAAGTATCGCCGCAGCTATGATAGGCACGTATATAATAACACGTCGAATGGTGTCGATAACCGGAGGCATTACGCACGCATGTTTCGGCGGCCTCGGTCTCGGCTATTTTCTCGGAGTAAGTCCTGTGGCTATGGCCGGACTTTTTGCCGTGGCTTCTTCGTTGGGGGTCGAGTGGATGGCTTCACGCTATAGGGTCAGAGAGGACTCCGCTATAGCTGTAGTGTGGTCGCTCGGTATGGCTGTAGGTATACTTTTTGTATTTCTTACTCCGGGCTATGTACCTGAACTGAATGGATTTCTCTTCGGCAACATACTGACCATAACCGCTGCCGACCTTTGGACATTTGCAGTGTATACTCTTGTGCTCATAGCCTTTTTCGCGGTTTTTTACCGCCGAATAATAGCTTGTGCTTTCGACAGCGATTTCGCCAAGGTGTCGGGTTTGCCAGTCAAGACCGTCAATTGTATGATGACGGTATTTGTAGCTGTATGTGTGGTGCTGACCATACGTCTGGTGGGCATCATGCTGCTTATATCCATGCTTACCCTGCCGGTGCTTGTCGCTGAAATGTGGTATAGGCGCTTTTCTTCTATCATGTTTGGGGCAATGGCTGTGTCGCTCTCAAGCAGTCTTGCCGGCCTTTTTGTAGCTACGGTCATAGATGTACCGTGTTCGGCCATAATAGTTATGCTTCAGGTTGTGCTATATGTATCGGCACGTGTCGTGAAGGATATAAGTTTACGTCGGTCGATAGGGAAGTAGCCATTCATGCGTGTATCCGTAGTGAAACCTGTACAAGTCATCTGCTTTTTTACTCTGTTGACAGCCCTTGTCAGCTGCAGCATGCGTAAAAATACGGCCCTGACACGCAATTATCAGGCATTTATAACACGATACAATATCTATTATAACGGCGACGAGCACTACAAGACTACACTCCGGGAGATGGAGCGCAGTTATGAGGATGACTTCACACGGCTGCTTTATCTACATCCTGCCGATGCGCGGGCATGTCCTGATGCTCCGCAGCCGTCGGGCGACTTTTCACGGTCGATCGAGAAGGCTCAGAAAGCCATTCAGTTGCGGTCGATAAAGCGTAAGCCCGCCCGCAAGGCCGGAAAGTCGCGCGATCAGAAGTATCGCGAATGGATGAAGCGTGAAGAATATAACCCTTTTCTACACAATGCTTGGCTTATGCTTGGCCGTTCGCAATACAACAACGGCGACTTCATCGGCGCCGCCTCGACATTTCAATACATAGCCAAGCACTTTTCTTGGCTTCCCGCTACAGTGACTGAAGCCCGGTTGTGGCAAGCCCGCGCCTACTGCTCTCTGGGATGGTATTTTGATGCGGAAGCAATATTGTCGAAAATGCCGGCCACCGATATTGCTTCGGGAGAGATAGAAGAATTGTATGACATGGCATATGCATCAATGTATATAAACTCATCCGATCAGTCGCAGGCTATACCTTATGTAAGGGGAGCCTTGCGGCATGCTTCGCGCACTCAGAAGCCTCGTCTTTATTTTTTGCTCGGGCAACTTTATGCACTTTCCGGTAAAAACAGCGAGGCCTATGATGCCTATGCAATGGCTGCACGAGGAGGAGCTCCTTACAGGACGCGCCTGAACGCGCGCATACGTCAGAGTGAGGTTTTCCACGGTTCTGACATAAGGGGAGAGGTGAAATCTCTGCGGCGTATGGCCCGTTATGAACGCAACTCGCCCTATCTTGACCTTATATATTACGCTATAGGCAATCTTTATTTGTCGCGTCGCGATACTGCGGAAGCTGTAGAAAATTACCGTTTGGCTGTGGAGCGTTCGACTCGCGATGGTATTGACCGTGCTGTCGCGCGGCTTGCCCTCGGGTCCATATATTTCGACCGTCGCGATTACGAGGCGGCTCAAATCTGTTATGCCGAGGCTTTGCCTGTGTTGCCTTCGACTTATCCCGGTTACGTTTCTATCAGACGACGCAGTGATGTGCTTGACCGTCTTGCCGTGTATGCGCAGAATGTAAGACTCAATGACTCGCTTCTGCGATTGGCTGACATGACTGAACGGGAGCGGATGGACATTGTGAACCGGCTTATAGCCGCCCGCAGGAGAACCGACAGAGAGGAGGCCGAGCGTATAAGGCGCGAAGAGTATATTGCGTTGCAAGGAGGCGGTAATCCGGCTGACGGCATAGCTGGACAGGCTTCGGCTCCTGTGGCATTTGAACTGAACACTGATGACTCGTGGTACTTTTACAACAGTACTGTGCGCAGTGCGGGCCGCGACGCCTTTCTGCGCCGATGGGGTGCGCGGCGTCTTGAGGATGACTGGCGGCGACGTGACAGGACTGTTTCCGGCCTTGCCTCTTTAGACGAGGATGTAGCTGACGGCTCTTTGTCTGACACGGATTTTGAAGATACTGATGTAAAGGAATATAACGGAGACTTCGATCTGTATAGTCCCGAATATTATCTTAGCCGCATCCCGTCAACCCCGATGCAGCGTATGGCAGCTGTCAATATTATATGTGACGGAATGTATAATATAGGCCTTATCCTGAAAGATGACCTCGGTGCTTACCCTGAAGCCGCCGATGAATGGTTACGGTTGCTTGACCGATATCCTGACAATATATATCGTCGCGACATATATTATAATATGTATCTTATGTACATGCGGGAGGGCGATGTCGTTGCGGCTGGAGGCTACCGTCAACTGATACTTGAGCATTTCCCGGATTCCCCTGAGGGTCAGGCGCTGATTGATCCTGACTTTCTCGACAATAAGCGCCGCATGTATGCTGAAGAGGAGCGTCTATACGAGCGGGCCTATGAAGCTTATCTTGAAAACCGCAATGCTGACGTACATGCACTCTGCGATACTATCACCCGACTTTCGCCGACAAGTCGGCTTATACCCAAGTTTATGTTTCTTGAAGCTCTTTGTCATGTTACGGAAGGTGATGCTGAACGTTTCAGGTCGATTCTCGAAACGATGCTCAGGCGCTATCCTGACACAGAGCTGGCTCCCGTTGCGTCGTCTTATCTTAAAGGGCTGGCAGAGGGGCGCTCTCTCAATGCCGGAGGCGACAACGTGAGAGGTCTGGCATGGACAACCCGTCTTGCGTCCGATACTGCCGCAGTGGTTTCTGATTCGGTGTTTTTTGAGCTTGACAGTGCGGCTCCCCACGTTATGGTATTGGTTTATCCTGTTGACGAGGTGTCGGGCAATAAACTGCTTTATGATGTAGCAAGACATAATTTCAGCACTTTCGTAGTAAGTGATTTTGACCTCGAACCTATGAATTTCGGGCGGTTGGGGTTGCTTGTTGTAAAGGGATTTGCTAACTTTGACGAAATTGTCCGTTATCGACGCATTTTGGAGGATGACCCAGAACTGCAGCTACCTGCGCAGGTGAGGCCCGTCATGATAAGTGTCGATGACTTCAACAGGCTTGTGAACGAGGGCCGGTCTTTTGACGATTACTTCCGTTATGTGGATGAGCGTAGTGCCGAAAGTCCGGTTGTTGCCGGCCCGGTTCTGTAAAATGTAATTTGATATGAGCCGATACAGCATACTGTGGGCTGATGATGAGATTGATTTGCTGAAGCCCCATATATTATTTATCCATGATAAAGGATATGACGTCACAACCGTAAACAACGGCCGTGATGCAGTCGAGTTTGTGCGTCGGCAACACTTCGACCTGATAATTCTTGACGAAAATATGCCCGGACTGTCAGGTCTTGAGACTCTTAACGCTATAAAACGTATAGCTCCTCATATACCTGTCATGCTCATAACCAAGAGCGAGGAGGAGGATATCATGAATCAGGCTATAGGCAACAAGATAGCCGATTATCTTATAAAGCCTGTCAATCCCAACCAGATATTGCTGTCGATAAAAAAACTCCTTCATTCAGGAGATCTTGTAAGCCGATGCGCTGCCGATGACTATCGCCGCGACTTTGCCGCGATTTCGGCCAAGACAAATGCGTGTGATGCGATTGATGACTGGTATGAGCTATACGACAGGCTTGTATACTGGGATCGGGAACTTGCGTCAGCCGATACCGATATGGAGGATATGTTACGCATGCAGTGGCGTGAGGCCGACATGGCTTTCTCCCGCTATGTAAGGACATATTACGGTTCTTGGATTGGCGCCGGTGATGATGCTCCGCTCATGAGTCCCGATATATTTCCCAAGTATGTATTTCCGCTCCTTGATGCCGGTCATAAATTATTTGTCGTGCTTATTGACAATTTACGCCTCGACCAGTGGCGGGTTATAAAGCCGTTGCTTGCCGATGCGTTTGTCTTTGACGAGAGCATGTATACTTCGATACTTCCAACTGCCACGCAGTACGCACGCAATTCTCTGTTTTCGGGACTAATGCCTGCCGATATCGCACGCATGTATCCTGACATGTGGGTTGAAGAGGGTGATGAGAACGGAAAAAATCTTTATGAAGAGGCTCTGCTGGCGGCATTGTTGAAACGCTCGCGGCGTGACATACACTTCTCTTATAGGAAGATAAATGATTCGGTTTCGGGCGATAGACTTGTGCATGAACTTGACAATCTGTCCTCAAATCAGCTCAATGTCGTGGTGATAAACTTCATTGACATGCTATCGCATGCACGTACCGAGTCCAAGATGATACGTGAACTTGCCGCTGACAACAGTGCTTATCTGTCGCTCACAGAGTCGTGGTTTCGCCACTCTTTCGCGATGGAGCTGTTCAGACGTATAGGGGAGAAAGGTTTCAGAATAGTGCTGACCACAGACCATGGCACAGTACAGGTCGACAATCCTGTGAAGATTGTAGGTGACAAGGATACAGGTTCCGGACTGCGTTACAAGGTAGGCCGTAACATGACATGCAATCCACGTCACGTCTATGACATAAAATATCCCGAACGGTTCGGTTTGCCTTCGCCCAATCTGTCGTCATCTTACATTTTTGCTTCCGGACACGACTTTTTCGTTTATCCTAACAATTATAATCATTATGTGCAATACTACACCGGCACATTTCAGCATGGTGGCATATCACTTGAAGAGATGCTGGTGCCTGTTGTAACTCTTACTGCAAAATAACAACTGATACACTATATTATTTTATATGGCAATAAATACTATTACAATTGATTCGATTGACTGTCTTGCCGATGCCGCACGTCAGTTTATCGGCCTTATGGGCGACTCTACAGTCTTTGCTTTCTATGGTGATATGGGAGCGGGAAAGACCACATTCATTAACGCGCTGTCGCGAGAACTGGGGGTTGAGGACGACCCTACGAGCAGCCCTTCGTTTGCGATTATAAACGAATATCGTTCTGACACTACGGCAGAGCTGATATATCATTTCGATCTCTATAGGCTTGAGTCGCTTGAAGAAGCTTTTGACATAGGAGTGGAAGATTATCTTGACTCCGGAGCGTTGTGTTTTATTGAGTGGCCCGAGCGTATAGCCGACATACTCCCTGATGATACTGTGCGCGTTGATATCGAGGCACTTCCCGACGGGTGCCGGAAGCTTACTATAACTGACAGCGCTGAAGTATGACACTGCAAGGCGCCACTCTTGTGCTCGTAGTTCTGTTCACTTTTTGCGGGATATTTTCCATTGTAGCTGGTATTGCCGGATGGAGCTGGTTTTTTGACAATATCAATGTACGGGTGCTTACCGGAAAACTACGGCGCCCCTTGGCGCGTTTATTATATATCGTGCTTGGTCTGGCAATATTGGCCATGGCTATGTATATGTATAATATCACTGCTTAAACCATATGAATGAATTGTTGATAATCGTGGGGCTAATATTGCTCAACGGTCTTTTTTCGATGTCGGAGACGGCATTGATATCTGCTCGTAAATCACGTCTGTCAAGAGAAGCCGATGCCGGCGACCGCGCGGCAAAGGCCGCGCTGCGCATTGCCAACGATCCCGATTGCTTTCTGTCTACAATACAGATCGGCATCACTCTTATCGGTATACTTACCGGTCTTTACTCGGGGGCTTCGTTCGCAAAGGCTTTCGGTGCTATTCTTATCGGTTGGGGCGTTGCTCCGGCCTATGCGTTGCCTGTTGCTCAGGTTCTTATCGTCGTTGTAGTGACCTATTTGTCTATAGTTGTGGGCGAGCTGGTGCCGAAACGTATCGCTTTGAGTGCCTCTGACACCGTTGCCAAGCTCGTGGCCCGGCCTATGTGGCTGCTGTCACGCATTACCATACCGGCCGTATGGCTACTTTCCGTATCTACCGGTCTGGTGGTGCGACTCTTCAATATACGTTGTGATGATAATAAGGTTACCGAGAGCGACGTAAAGTCCATCATCAATGACGGAGCGGCTTCCGGTGAAGTGAAAGAAGTTGAAAAGGAGATAATGAACCGTGCGCTTGTAATGGGCGACTTGAGAGTGGCTTCAATCATGACATGCCGCAAAGAGATAGTCACCGTCGATATTGACATGACGGCGGCTCAGGTCAAGGAAGTGCTTGCTCACGAACTGCACGACTCTTATCCTGTACTTGACGGCGATCATGAGGATGTGAAAGGTGTAGTGTCGCTCAAAGACCTTATACTTACACTTGATGAACCCGACTTTATGCTTGCCGACGTAGTTATGGCCGGTACTTTTATTCCGGAAAGCATGACCGCTTACGATGCTTTGGCCAAGCTGAAGGAGAATCACGAGCATTGTCTTATCGTGTGCGACGAGTTCGGAATGATGCAGGGTGTATTGACCCTGAATGACATCCTTGACGGACTTGTAGGCACTGTTCCGGAGTCAGCCGATGCTCAATTCATTATTCCGAGGGCCGACAATCAGGGATGGCTTGTTGCAGGACAGTGTCCTTTATATGATTTTCTTGACTACTTTGGCTGCGGTGACCTGTACGTCCCTGCCGGCTATTCTTCTGTCGGCGGACTTTTACTGGAACTTATGCGTAAGATGCCGGAGGAGGGTGAGTCGGTGACTTGGCACGATTTTAAGTTTGAAATCGTGGATATGGACATGACTTATATAGATAAGATACTTGTGACGAGATTGAGCAATGACTGACATACATCATGTAATAAGACTTGACGAGTGCAGTTCGACCAATTCCTACATGGCGTCGGTTGTGTCCGGGCTAAGTCATGGCGCCGTGGTTATAACCGACCGACAGACTGCCGGTCGAGGTCAGCGCGGCAATTCTTGGGAAGCGATGCCCGGCAAGAATCTTACGTTTTCACTTTTTATAAAACCCGACGCGATGCCGGCGCGCGACCAGTTCTATATATCGGAAGCTGTGGCGCTCGGTATAACGGACATATTGCGTCCGCTACTTCCCGATAATGCTGTGGCGATAAAATGGCCAAACGACATTTATGTAGATGACTGCAAGATATGCGGTATACTTATTGAAAACAGTCTTATCGGTTCTTCTGTCGGATATTCTATTGCAGGTATCGGTCTGAATGTAAACCAACAGTCATTTTACAGCGACGCTCCCAATCCGGTGTCGCTTGTTATGCTTACAGGCGTGCAATATGACCTATCCAAGCTGCTTGATGATGTAGTGGATGCCATACTGTCACGCCTTTTGCAGCATGTGTATGAGCGCCATGCCGATTATATGTCTTCTCTTTACCGACGTGAAGGTGCCGGTTATCGCGATATGTCCACAGGCGAGGAGTTCCATGCCATAATTGCGGGAATTGCCCCAACCGGTCACATGACGCTGCTTGATACGGAGGGCAATTCACGCACTTACGCATTTAAAGAGGTAGCTCTTGTCCTGTGATACATAGGCCGCCGCTTTCTGACTGATGAGGCTGTTGGCTGTATAATACAGGTTGTTAGTCATATTAGCCGGTATACGGCATATCTTAATTAAAAACATTAAATTTGTGCCGTCTAACGGTTGTCCTTATTGAAGGATGAACCGATAGCCGGTTTTATATGTTTACTATTTGCACATTATCGCTTATTGAACATGAAAGGATTTTGTTTAAGATTGAAAAAGACGTTATCGCTGTTGGTTTCCGCTGTGGTTATTAGCGGAGCCTTTTATGGATGTAAGAAGACTGTTACAGAGTTGCCGGTCATTGCAGTAGAGCCTGCTCATCAGGAAGATGTTGAGATCTATGGTGAATACGTAGGCAGGGTAAGGGCGCAACAGTTTGTCGAGGTCCGGGCACGAGTCGAAGGGTATCTTGAAAAGATGCTGTTCGAAGAGGGTACTTATGTGAAAAAAAATCAGGTGTTGTTTATCATAAATCCCGACCAGTATCGCGCCAAGGTCGACAAGGCACGCGCTCAACTTAAAAAGGATGAGGCGCAGGCGCAGAAGGCTGAACGTGATCTTGAGCGCATAAAGCCGCTGCACGAGCAGAATGCGGCAAGCCGTCTTGATCTTGACAATGCTGTGGCTGCCTACGAAACCGCCAAAGCTGCGGTGGCTATGAGCCGCGCCGACCTTGCACAGGCTGAGCTTGAACTCGGATATACTACAGTAAGGTCACCGTTGTCGGGACATATAAGCGAACGTAATGTCGATCTTGGCACTTTGGTAGGACCCGGTGCTAAATCCTTGCTTGCTACTATCGTCAAGAGCGATACGGTACTTATAGACTTCAGCATGACGGCGCTGGACTATCTGAAAAGCAAGGAGCGTAATGTAGCGTTAGGTCAGCAGGACAAGACTCGTTCATGGCAGCCTTATGTCACCATAACTCTTGCCGACAATACTGTGTATCTTCATAAAGGTATGGTGGATTTTGCCGAGCCGCAGGTTGATCCGGAGACAGGCACATTCTCGGTACGAGCGGAGATGCCTAACCCTGAGCGCGCCATATTGCCCGGCCAGTTTACAAAGGTAAAAGTATTGCTTGACATCAGGGAGGACGCTACCGTAGTGCCCCAGAAGTCTGTCATAATCGAGAAAGGCGGTTCATACCTATATATCATGCGGGCCGACTCTACCGTAGAGAAGCGTTTTGTGGAGCTCGGACCGGAATTCCAGAACAATATTGTGGTCGAGCGCGGTCTTAATCCCGGCGAAAATGTGGTTGTGGAAGGCTACCACAAGCTATCGCCCGGAATAAAGGTGAAAGTGGCCGATGCTATAGTTGAAGAGGAAAAAGAATGATGATGAGTGTATGAAGATGAGTTTTTTTATCGATCGACCCGTATTTTCGATCGTTATATCGATACTTATAGTGATCATAGGCATCATAGGCATGACCATGTTGCCTATCGACCAATATCCGCAGATAACGCCTCCGGTGGTTAAGATCAGTGCTTCTTATCCCGGAGCGAGTGCCCTGACTGTGTCACAGGCGGTTGCCACTCCCATAGAGCAGGAGCTTAACGGTACGCCCGGCATGCTTTACATGGAGTCGTCAAGTTCAAATTCGGGCGGCTTTTCTGCGACGGTGACGTTTGACATATCGTCCAATCCCGATCTGGCTGCCGTAGAGATACAGAACCGTATAAAACTGGCTGAGTCGCGACTGCCGGCAGAGGTAGTACAAAATGGTATATCAGTGGAGAAGCAGGCTCCAAGCCAGCTCCTGACCATATGTCTTACTTCATCAGATCCTAAATTTGATGAGATATATCTGAGCAATTTCGCCACTCTCAATGTCCTCGACCTATTGCGCCGTATACCCGGAGTGGGGCGTGTGTCCAATATCGGGAGTCGATATTATGCCATGCAGATATGGGTTCAGCCTGACAAACTTGCCAATCTCGGCATAACCGTAGGTGATCTTCAGAAAGCACTGAAGGATCAGAACCGGGAATCGGCCGCCGGAGTACTCGGACAGCAGCCTGTCAAAGGACTTGACATAACCATACCCATCACAACACAAGGACGACTGTCATCAGTAAGCCAATTTGAGGATATAGTCGTGAGAGCCAATCCTGACGGCTCTATAATAAGGTTGCGCGATGTGGCCCGTATATCGCTTGAAGCGCAGTCTTACAACACGGAGAGTGGTATAAACGGTGAGAATGCCGCGGTACTTGCCATATATATGCTGCCCGGAGCCAATGCCATGGATGTAGCCACTCGCGTCAAGGAGGCCATGAAGGAGATTAGCTCGAGTTTTCCCGACGGGTTGAGCTATGACATACCTTTCGACATGACAACCTATATATCGGAGTCTATTCATGAGGTGTACAAGACTCTTTTCGAGGCTTTGTTTCTTGTGATTTTTGTTGTATACCTGTCGTTGCAGAGCTGGAGAGCAACTCTTATTCCGCTTATCGCCGTGCCGATTTCTCTTATCGGTACTTTCGGCTTCATGCTCATATTCGGGTTCTCGCTCAACATGCTTACCCTGCTTGGTCTTGTCCTTGCTATAGGTATTGTGGTCGATGACGCCATAGTGGTAGTGGAAAATGTAGAGCACATAATGGCTACAGAGGGACTGTCGCCCTACGAGGCCACAAAGAAGGCCATGACAGGTCTTACGAGCCCTATCATAGCTACATCGCTGGTTCTTGCCGCGGTGTTTGTGCCGGTAAGTTTTCTCGGCGGCATTACAGGACAGCTTTATCGTCAGTTTACAGTGACCATTGTCGTGTCGGTGCTCCTGTCGGCAGTTGTGGCTCTTACACTGAGTCCGGTCATGTGTTCGCTCATACTTCGTCCGGCAAAAAAAGATGAGAAGAAAAATATAGTGTTCCGTAAGATAAACGAGTGGCTGGCTACAGGCAACGATAAGTTTGTCAGTGTCATAGGCGTAACTATTAAAAACAAAAAGCGCGTGCTCGTGGGCTTCGTATCCATGATAGCCGTTATACTCGTCATAAACCACCTTATGCCGTCGAGCTTTCTTCCGGTCGAGGACCAAGGCTACTTCAAGGTCGAACTTGAACTGCCCGAAGGTGCTACACTTGAGCGTACCCGCACTATCACGGAGCGAGCCGTGGCTTATCTTACGGCCAACCCGGCTGTAGAGTATGTGCAGAGTGTGGCAGGAAGCAGTTCGCAGGTAGGAAGCAGTCAGGCACGTAGTGAGCTGACGGTGATTCTTAAACCGTGGGAAGATCGTGATGAGCAGACCATCGATGATATTATGGCGGTGGTGAGAAAAGATATGGCGCAGTATCCGGAGTGTAAGATTTATCTGTCGCGTCCGCCTGTGATTCCCGGTCTCGGTACATCGGGCGGTTTCGAGATGCAGCTTGAGGCTCGCGGTGATGCCACCCTCGACGACCTTGTCAATGCCACCGATACTCTTATGAAGTATGCGTCGGAGCAGAAGTCCATTACCGGGCTGTCATCGTCATTGCAGGCCGATATACCGCAGCTTTATTTTGATGTTGACCGAGACAAAGTTAAGTTTTCTGGAGTTCCGCTGGCCGATGTGTTTTCGACAATGAAAGCATATACAGGTTCGGTGTATGTCAACGATTTCAATATGTTTAACCGCATTTACCGTGTATATATTCAGGCTGAAGCTCCATATCGCGAGCATCGTGAGAATATAAACCTCTTTTTTGTAAGAGGGAGCGGCAATACGATGATACCGCTTGCTTCACTTGGCTCGACTTCATATACTACAGGTCCGGGCAATATAAAGCGCTTCAATATGTTTAATTGTTCGGTGATAAGGGGAGAAGCTTCCGGTGGCTACAGTTCGGGCGAGGCTATGGCCGCACTTGAGAAGATCGCTTCCGAAAGACTGCCTGAAAACATTGGAGTGGAGTGGAGCGGTCTGTCATTTCAGGAGAAACAGGCCGGAGGCAAGACCGGACTTGTGCTTGCGCTGGTGTTTTTGTTCGTGTTTTTGTTTCTCGCCGCTCTTTATGAGAGCTGGACTGTACCTGTGGCGGTATTGTTGTCGTTGCCGGTGGCTGCATTGGGAGCTTACATAGGCGAGTGGATGTGCGGGCTTGAAAATGACATATACTTCCAGATCGGTCTTGTGATGCTTATGGGTATGGCGGCTAAAAATGCCATACTTATCGTGGAGTTTGCCAAGGAGCAGACCGACAAGGGGGTAGATGCACTTCAGGCGGCGATTTATGCGTCAAAATTAAGGTTCAGACCTATTCTTATGACGTCGCTTGCCTTCATCCTCGGCATGCTTCCCATGGTACTTGCTTCAGGGCCGGGTTCTGCAAGCCGTCAGGCCATAGGCACAGGTGTATTTTTCGGAATGATATTTGCCGTAGTGTTTGGCATATTGCTTGTGCCATTCTTCTTTGTGTTGATTTACCGGAGTGTCATGAAATTTAAAAAGCGCGTGACCTCGAAGTCTGCGTGATAAAAACTTATGGGATTTATGAGATTACATATAATAATAGCGTCGCTGGCAGCCATGACATTGTCGCTCGGATCCTGCAAACTTGGACAGAAGTATGTACGTCCCGATATGTCTTTGCCCGAAAATCTCGGTGTTACGGTCACTACCGATACATTCTCGATAGCCGACCTCGGATGGTGGGACATATATACCGATACCATACTCCAGCGTCTGATCAAGCAGACAATGGAGCACAATAAGGATCTGCGCATAGCTGATGCGCGTATCAAAGAGCTTGCGGCGCGCAAGCGCATAGAATTTGCGGGGCTTTTCCCGGAAATCAACGGAAGTTTCTATGCTCAGAAAGAAGGACTGAATTACGGAGGTGACAATTTTAAAAACGATCCGGAGTATGGTCTTAAAGCGGCAATGAGCTGGGAACTTGATCTGTGGGGCAACAAGCGATGGGCCAATGAGCGCGGCAAGGCGCAATTTATGGCCGGTATTGAGAATCGCCGGGCTTTGACCATGAGCCTTGTAGCCGATGTGGCTCAGGCTTATTATGAGCTTGTGGCCCTTGATCAGGAACTTGCTATTGTGAAGCAGACTCTCGAAGCCCGTAGGGAGAGTGTGCGTCTTGCCAAGTTGCGTTTTGAGGGCGGCCTTACTTCCGAGACGGCTTATCAGCAGGCTCAGGTTGAATATGCCCGCACGGCTACGCGTGTTCCCGTGCTCGAACGTGACATTGCTATGAAAGAAAACGAAATTTCGTTTATTGCCGGTGAGTTCCCTTCGGGTATAGAACGGTCGTCGCGTATCAATATGCGATTGCCTGAAGAACTGCCTGTCGGTATTCCGTCGACTTTACTTGAGCGACGTCCTGACATACGAGCCGCTGAACAGAATCTAATTGCTGCAAATGCAGCTGTGGGAGTGGCTTATACCAATAGGTTTCCGCGTCTTGCTCTGACCGGACAGTTTGGCGTCGAAAGTGAGGAGTTTTCCAATCTGTTTAAGTCGCCGATGCACTTTCTTAGTGCGAGCCTTCTCGGTCCGCTGTTTGATATGGGACGCCGTCAGAGCGCTTATCGGGCACAGCAGGCGGTCTATGAGCAGGAGTGTTATGCTTACGAGAAAGTGGTGCTCAATGCCTTCAAGGAGGTGCGTGACGCTATTGTGGCATACAACAAGGCCCGTGACATATATGAAACCATGGCCCAGCTTGTACATGCATCCAAGACCAACATGGACCTTGCCCAGCTGCAGTATATAAACGGAGTTATCGGTTATATAGATGTGCTTGACGCTCAGCGTAGCTATTTTGATGCACAGGTAGGCCTGAGCAATGCCGCTTTATACAAGCGTCTTGCCATGGTGCAGCTTTACAAGGCTCTTGGTGGGGGCTGGTGACGGTTTTACGGCTGTTGAGGGGCGATGCTGATGTATGGCTCGTCATCATGCGGACGTTCAAACCCTTTATAAAACAGTTCAACCATATCGTCGGTCACTATGGCCGCATCGGGTCCCGGTGTCAGATTGCGTTTCCGAAGTCGCTTTTTTAGTAGCTCGAGCGGGGTGTCGAAAAATATAAGCGAATATTCGGCTCCGAGCGAAGACACATACCTGCGGTAGAAGTCGCGTTTGGCCCTTTTGCATAGCGGGGAGTCAATGATGACTTTATGTCCGGAGGCTATAAGTCGACTTAATTCTTCCAGCAGACTTTTTTCGGCAATGTCGCGGTATTCGTCATACCGGTCTTCGGGATAGTCGATGCCGCATAACCCGTGTGTGCGCCACATAATATCGTCAATTGACAGATGCCGGTAGCCTGAAGACGCCATACTGCGGGCAAATGTAGTCTTTCCCGACCCTGAAATACCGCACAGCAGCAATACCTGCTTATAGCTCTTTGTCATATACTTTTCTTCCTGCATATTCATATTGTACAAAAGTATAAAAATATCATGTTTTTTATATACTTTTGTGTATAAATATAGAATGGAAAGATGAGTCTAAAATATATCTTGTGTTTTTTCCTTTTGGCTTTTCCTTATGGTTCTGCTGCCTTTGAGTTGCCTAAAGAGACATATGTATTTGATGTTACTGCCGGCGGCGATACTCTGCGGCTTGATCGCTATCCTGCTGTCAGAGGCTGTGATGACAAAGGTCAGATTGTCGTTTTTGCTTTTGGCGGCGGTTTTCGTGGCGGCAGCCGCGATAGCGCATCGTTCATGCCGTTTTTCCGCTTTCTTGTCGAAAACGGCGTCACGGTGGTATCGACCGATTATCGTACGGCGCTTAAGGATGCCGATCCGGTGCGATTAGCGACTTTGCCGGGTTTCAAAGATGCGTTGTATGAAGCTATATCAGTGGCTGTAACCGATTTTTATAAAGCTACGGCCTTTGTCATAGAACACAGTCCTATGTGGGGAGTGGACAGCGCCAAAATCATAGCCTGCGGGTCGAGTGCCGGAGCCATAACGGTACTTCAGGCAGAATACGGTATATGCAATGATATGGTGCCCAGCGGTATACTTCCGGCTGATTTTAATTATGCCGGTGTCATATCTATGGCGGGGGCCGTATGTGCAGAGGGCGTTCCCGAGTGGACTGCTATGACAGCTCCCATAATGCTTTTTCATGGTGATGCAGATAGTGTGGTGCCGTTTGAGAAGGCTGTAATCGACGGGTTTGGCCTATGGGGATCGTCTACGGTCAGCCGGGCACTTGGTGGTATGGGGCTGTCACATGTGTTTCATGTGGTGCGTGGCGGAGGCCATGAGGTGTCAGGTACTCCCATGACACGTTATAGGGGTGAGATACTCAACTTTATACGACTCACGGATTCTCCCGGCGTATGCCGTACGGCTACTATTGAGGAGACAATCCCCGGCACCGGAGACTACAAGACTGATTTTACAATAGAGGATTATCTGCGGTCCAATATGTAGTATGATGTTTATGTGCCCGAGTGTATCAAATAGAGCGCGTGGTTATGTGGCCGGTGCCGTGGCGGCCGCTTCATACGGTGTTAACCCGCTGTTGGCGCTTCCGCTGTTTGCTGTAGGTGTTAATTCCGATTCGATGTTGTGTTATCGTTATGTTCTTGCGGTGATAATGCTTGCCGTGTCCATGATTGTTATGCGTAAAAGTTTTCATTTGACCCGCAGGCAGATACCTCTGATGGCTCTGTTTTCCATACTTTTTGCCTGCTCGTCCCTGCTGCTTTTTGAAAGCTACCGATATATGGATGTCGGCATAGCGTCCACCATACTGTTTGTATATCCTGTATTTGTCGCTATAATAAATACTTTGTTTTATCGTGAACGGCTTTCTGTAGTTACCGTTCTGTCGATAGCTTTGGCTTTGGGGGGCATAGTATTGCTTTATTTCGGGGGAGATGCCGAGGCTAACCTGAGTGTAACCGGTACGGTGCTGGTTATATTTTCAGCCGTGGCTTATGCACTTTACATGGTGGCGGTCAACCGTACGTCATTGCGGTCGGTGCCTTCTCTTACGCTGACGTTTTATTCTGTGTTTTTCGGACAGGCGGTATTTTTTGTGCGCATCTTGTTCTGTTCTGGATTTACTCCTGTGGAGGGGACTCTGCCATGGGTTTGTGCGGTGTCGCTCGCCTTATTTCCTACGGTGGTTTCGTTGCTGACAATGGCTGTGGCTATTCATGACATAGGATCGACGGCTACCGCTATTCTCGGGGCTCTTGAGCCGGTGACTGCCCTCATAATAGGAGTATGCGTCTTTGACGAGCGACTCACGGCCCTTGCTGTCACCGGTATAGTGATGGTTCTTGTGGCTGTAACACTTCTTATACTGTCTAAGCCGCTTATCAGGATTCTGCGCCAGCTTTCGGTGATGTTGCATGTGATAAAATAAATTGAACCAATTAACCATAAAAACATTTAATTATGAAACAGATAATATTATTGTCCTTACTTATTATGACTATGCTTGGCTGTAAAAATAATACTCCGGCTGATTGTGTATCCAAGGCAGACGATGCTTCTGTAGTTCTTGACGCTATAGCTACACGTACAAGTGTAAGGAGTTACGTCACCGATCGTGCGGTGCCGGACGATACCGTGACTCTGCTGCTCAAAGCGGCTATGGCTGCTCCTACAGCCGTTAATAAACAGCCGTGGGCTTTTGTTGTCGTCAATGAACGGGCCATGCTTGACAGTCTTGCCGAAGTGCTCCCTTATGCACGTATGTTAAAGCAGGCACCTTTGGCAGTAGTGCCTTGCGGCGATATGACCCGTGCTCTTGAAGGTAACGGACGCGACTTTTGGATTCAGGATGTTTCGGCTGCGACTGAAAACATGCTTATCGCTGCCCATGCCCTTGGGCTTGGAGCCGTGTGGACTGGCGTATATCCCGATATGGAGCGTGTCAATGATGTCCGCAAGGTGCTTGGCATGCCTGACGAAATTATACCGTTGTGTGTGGTGCCGATGGGGTATCCTGACGGAGCACAGACACCCAAAGATAAATGGGACGAGAACAAGGTCAGATACAACAAGTGGTGACTGAGTCGTCACATGGGGTCTACGTCATAGTATACTTGCAGCGATCGCAAGGACGGGTCGGTCATGAATTCCTCGTAAACGGAGCGAAGCAGGTCTTTTACCTTGCGCATGGAAGCGCTGATTTCAATTTTTAGCATGATTTTACGTATGTAAAGCGACTGGATACGGGCCACATGGGGTTCGTCAGGTCCGAATACGCGGTTGCCGAACATCTCGCGCAGCTTGTCGCCGTAGCGTGCGGCGGCCTCTATCAGCCGGTCAAGATCGCGGTGTTTGAGATATACATTTATCACGCGGGTATAGGGAGGATAGTTGTAACGGCGCCGTTCGTTGAGCTCATGTTCGTAGTAACCCTTGTAGTTATGGCTCTGTACAAACGACAATATCGGGTGAGCCGGCTGTGAGGTCTGTATAACGACAAGCCCCCGGGTATTGCGTCGTCCGGCACGTCCGGCAACTTGTTCAAGCATGTTGAAAGCCCTTTCAGAGGCCCTGAAGTCAGGGAAGTTGATAAGAGTATCGGCATTGAGCACTCCTACCATGCTCACTTTGTCGAAGTCGAGTCCTTTGGTGACCATTTGTGTGCCCACGAGTACCTGTGACTTGCCTTTTGAAAAATCGTCTATGATGTTTTCGTAGCTGTCCTTGTTGCGCGTAGTGTCGAGGTCCATGCGTGCGATTTTTACATTGGGAAATGCAGAATCTGCTATATCCTCTATGCGCTCAGTGCCGTAGCCGTGTACCTCGATGGCCGGTTCCTTGCATGACGGGCATATGGACGGTAGCTTGTAAGTGGCTCCGCAATAGTGGCACACCATTTCGCCTGCACGTTTGTGATAAGTAAGCGACACATCGCAATTCTGGCACTTTGGTACGTAGGCACATTGGCGGCAGGTGACAACCGGAGCATAACCCCGGCGGTTATGAAACAGGATTATCTGCTCTCCGCGGCTCAATGCCTCGCGCGACAGACGCCCCATCTCTGCTGTCATAGGACCGGAAGCAGTACGTTGCCGGCGTCTTTCATCTACGGTGTCGATGATTTTAATGGCTGGCAGCTGTACTCCTTCAAAACGCTGCGACAGTGTTACAAGCCCGTAGCGCCCGTTGAGCGCTTTGTAGTAGGTTTCGATAGATGGTGTGGCGCTACCCAGAAGAGTCTTGGCTCCGTGCATTGATGCGAGCACGATGGCGCAGTCGCGCGCGTTGTAGCGTGGTGCCGGGTCAAATTGTTTATAGCTCGATTCGTGTTCTTCGTCGACAATGACGAGTCCGAGTTTGGAAAACGGCAGAAACAGCGAGGAGCGTGCTCCTAAAATGACACACGGACGTGAATCGTGTAGAATGCGTTTCCATAGATCTACCCGTTCGTTGTCGGAAAATTTTGAGTGATATATTATGACTTTGTTGCCGAATACTTTTTGCAATCGTCGTGTAAGTTGTGTGGTAAGAGCTATTTCCGGTACAAGAAACAGTGTCTGCTCGCCTTTTTTCAGTACATAGTCGATAAGGTGGATATACAACTCGGTTTTGCCGCTTGATGTTACACCGTGGAGCAGTATGATGTCTTTTTCAAGGAAGCCGTTGTGTATTTCATCCAAGGCTTTGTTCTGTGCTTCACTTAATACCGGAAGTTGTCCGATGTCGGTGCCCAGATAGCGGAAACGGTTTATCTCCCGGGTGAAAATCTCGATGATGCCTTTTGATGCGAGTGCCGCTGCTATGGCCGATGATAGTCCGGTAGCTTCGAGCAGAGCGGCACGCGGCACATCATCACATTCTCCATTTCGACTCCTTTTGTTGAGCGAATCGATAAGAGCTATGAGTAGCTTTTCCTGTTTGGGTGCGCCTTTTACAGCGTCAAATGCCGCGTGCATGGCCGTGTCGTCGTTGCGGTCAACAGCAAGCCGCAGGCATGTTTCCTTTTTTGAGCGGTAACGCTCCACAAGTTTTTCCGATACGATGACGATGCCCTTCTCAATCATTTTGGCGGTAAGGGTCTCGGCATTTTGCAGACCGGTGCGCTTCTCTATGTCGCCGAGCGGCATGCGTCCGTTGTGATCAAGAGTCTGTGCGATTATGGCTTCGCGTTCGGTAAGGCGTTCGGTCACAGTCTCTTCGTAGTCGGGGTTTAATTCTATGAATGTCTCGCTCTCGATTTTAAGACCGGCCGGTACGGCGGCTTTATACACATCGCCTGTGGCACACAGATAGTATTCCGATATCCATTGCCATAACTTAAGTTGCGGATAACGCAGTATGGGACCGTCGTCAAGTACGGATACTATATCCTTGACCTCAAAACCTCGCGGAGCCACTGGCGTGAGCGATACCACAACGGCGGTATAATATTTTTTTCGGCCAAACGGTACTATTATCCTGTAGCCTATGCCGATCTTATCCGTAAGATTGCGGGGTATGCTGTATGTGAATGTCCCGTAAAGCGGCAATGGTAATATGACTTCGGCATATTGTCGGGTCTCTTCAGGCATAGGCTGTTTGGATTTAGTTATGTAAGGATACTAAAACATATTCAAAGATACGTACAAATCCTGAAAGTATAAAGATAAATCATTACATTTGTGTATGCAAAGAATAGTCATGATTAAACATTTAGTGATGTCAGCATTGATGCTGATGTCGTCATGGGCTGTGGCGTCGTCATGTACATCCGCTATAGTTGACCGACGTGTTGCCCGCGACGGATATGCTATGTTGTGGAAGCATCGTGATACGGGTAATGAAAATAATTTTGTAGCGCGGGTTAACGCAAAAACTGCAGACGACTTTGATTATGTGGCTCTGTTTAATGCCGGTGACTCTCTTCTTGCCGAAGCTTGGGCCGGAGTGAACAGTGCCGGTTTCGCCATAATGAACACGGCGTCGTATAATCTGGTCCCGGATACAGCTTCATTTCGTGATCGTGAGGGAGTGGTCATGACAGACGCACTGCGTAGTTGCCGTACATTGTCTGATTTTGAAATGCTGCTTGACTCGTTGCCTAAGCCTTTAGGCGTGCAAGCCAATTTCGGAGTGCTTGATGCCTCGGGTGAAGGTGCTTACTATGAGACTCATGACGGAGGCTATGTGAAATATAGTCTTTCCGAAGCAGCCTCAGGCGTGCTTTATCGCACCAATTATTCTTATTCAGGCGACTCGGTGTCGGGATTCGGATATATTCGCGAGTGCAATGCCCGGTATCTGCTGGAGCCTTACCGTTACAAAGGTGCGATTGCGCCGGAGACGTTTACCGAAGTGCTGTCGCGGAGTTTTTACCATTCACTTTTGGGCTGCGATATGGAGGAGTCGGGTCAAGAATGGATTGTCGATCAGGATTTTATACCGCGCAATTCGTCAAGTGCATCTGTGGTGATAGAGCAGCGAGGCGACGGATGTGCCGTCATGTGGACGGTCATAGGTTATCCTCCATGCTCATATGTGCTTCCTGTGACTGTCTATAGTGTGCCTTCTGAACTTAGGCCCGATGATGTTACCGGACGTAGTTCTCTTTGCGACGAGGTTGTCAGACGTAAAAATGAGGTTTTCCCTATAAAACGCGGAAGCGGGAACCGGTATATAAACCTTTCCCGCCTGCGTTATTATAATGATTCTTGCCGGGCTGTAAGTATGGCCCGCTATGAAAATTTCCGCCGATCTGTCAGCGCGGAGCGATAGTCGGCTCTGTTGAAGGCATTATTGCTTCGACTCCGGATATGAGTTCGTCTTCGGTCATGAAACCGATGTTGCGGTTTATGATACCTTTGGTGTTTACAAGGAGTATGGTCGGTATTGATTCTACACCATACTGCTTGGCTATGTCGGGGCATTTGTCGACATCAACCGATATAAAACGTACCTGTCCTTTATACTTTTCCGCCACTTTGTGAAAAATAGGTGCGAATTTTTTGCACGGAGGACACCATTCCGCCCAAAAATCCACAACTACCGGTGCAGGCATAGGCTCTCCGAATTCAAGAATGTCGCCCGGGCCGAGTACTATAGGTTTACCGCTGGCTTCAGCTATTTTTTCTTCGGTCTCTGCCGCTTCCTTGGCTTGCTTTGACGCGGAGTTGCATGATAATAGCGACATACCTGCTACAACTGCTGCGGTCATAAGAATGTAAGTTAATTTCTTCATAATACATGTATAAATGTTAATAACACAAACAAGGTGTTTCGTAGAATCGAAACACCTTGTGGTTAAATTGGTTCAAAAACTTCTTTGTCCGGTGCTTAGAGTGACGAAGCAAGAGCTCCGTTGGTATTGCGCACTGCGGCTGCGCTTTTGGCGAAGAGTTCTTTCTCTGCGTCATTGAGTTTTACGTCTACAATCTTTTCTATACCGTTGCGGCCGAGCAAGCAGGGAACACCTATGCAGATGTCGTTTTCGCCATATTCTCCCTCAACAAGAGCGGAGCAGGGTATGACACGCTTCTGGTCGTGAAGCACGGCAGCTACGACAGCAGCCGATGCCGCACCGGGAGCGTACCAAGCCGAAGTGCCGAGAAGACCGGTAAGAGTAGCGCCGCCTACCATGGTGTCGGCAGCTACTTTGTCAAGGGTTGCCTTGTCAAGAAGCTCGCTTACGGGTATGCCGCGATAAGTGGCATAGCGTGTCAGCGGTATCATTGTGGTGTCGCCGTGTCCGCCTATAACCATGCCGTCAACTTCATTGGGGTTGGCGTTAAGGGCTACGCTGAGGAAGTATTTAAAGCGAGAGCTGTCAAGAGCGCCACCCATGCCTATGATGCGGTTCTTGGGAAGACCCGAAGTCTTATGGATGAGATAGGTCATAGTATCCATGGGGTTGGATACGCATATGATTATAGCGTTGGGAGAGTGCTTGAGCACATTGTCGGTTACAGACTTGACGATGCCAGCGTTAACGCCGATCAGCTCCTCACGGGTCATGCCGGGCTTGCGCGGTATACCGGAAGTGATGACAACCACATCCGAGCCTTCGGTCTTTGAGTAGTCGTTGGTTACACCAGTCATGCGGGTGTTGATGTTGAGCAGATTGGCAGTCTGCATGATATCCATGGTCTTACCCTCGGCAAGGCCTTCCTTGATGTCGATGAGAACGACTTCGTCAGCTACATTGTTAGCCACCAAAACATTAGCGCAGGTAGCGCCTACGTTGCCGGCTCCTACTACTGTTACCTTTGACATAATTACTTGATTTATTCGGTTAAAAATTAAGATACAATTATTGTGATGCAAAAATAAGGAAATATTTCTTTAAATGAAAATTTTGCCTGAAATATAACAACAAAAAATATTACCTTACATAATGGGTCATGCAATCAGTGTTTGCGACATCGAATTGAAGATATGCCCATGAAAGTCGTCAGTGTATGGACGGTGTATATTACATAATTATATGTCAGATATTGAAGGGGGCGGAACTTTCACGGACTATGACGGGCTGTGAACTGTCGGTAAGGTCGACGACCGTAGACGGTACTATCGATCCGTCGCCGCCGTCAATCATGAGGTCTATGTCATCGGCATAGCGAAGGGCTATGGATTCCGGCGACACCGCTTCTTCAGGTTCGTCGATATCGTATTGTATGGAGGTTGACAGTAGCGGATTGCCGAGACGTTCGGCAAGAGCTGTGGCTATGGCATTGTCGGGAATACGCACTCCCACGACCTTTCTGCCCTTGAACACTTTGGGCAAGGCGCTTGCCGTAGGCAACAGAAATGTATAGGGGCCGGGCAGGTACTGTTTCAGATACTTGAATGCCTTGTTGTCAATACGAGCATACTCGGCGGCCTGCGATATGTCAGTACATATTATGGACAGGTTGGTTTTCAACGGGTTGATGCCCTTGATCCGGCATATGCGCTCTACGGCATGACCGTTAAGAGCATCGCACCCGATGGCGTAGAGCGTATCGGTAGGATAGATGATTATGCCTCCGTCGGTAAGAGTCCTGACCGTGATGTCAAGATATTTCTCGTTGAGGCTTGTGGGGTACATTTTTAGCGGTGTCATGGTCAGAAGGGTTTACGGTATTTGTCGGGATTGGTGTCATCGAGTATGCTTAGGTAGGAGTTGTAGCGTGACTCCGCTATGCGGTGGTCGGCAAGGGCTTCGAGTACGGCGCATCCCGGTTCATGGGTGTGGGTGCAATCGCTGTATCGGCAGTTGCAGGATATGTTGAATATCTCGGGAAAGAAGTGGGCTATTTCGTGGCGGTCAAAGTCTATTGTGCCGAAGCCTTTTATGCCCGGAGTGTCGATGACCCATCCGCCTTCGGGCAGGGGAAACATTTCGGAGAATGTGGTCGTGTGCATGCCGGTGTCGTGTATGTCCGATATGGCGGCGGTGCGCAGGTCGAGTTCTGGCATGAGGTCGTTTATGATAGTCGATTTTCCGACGCCGGAATTGCCTGAAAGCAACGATACCTTACCGACAAGACGGTTTCGCAGATTTTCGATGCCTGTGCCCTCTTTGGCCGAAATCTCAATAACGTCGTATCCAATGGAGCGGTACAGATAGGTTACAGCTTCGCAGTACTCATGCTCTTCGGGTTCTGTGAGCAGGTCGGTTTTGTTGATGACTATGGTTACCGGTATGCGATATGCTTCTGCCGTGGCAAGAAAGCGGTCGATGAACGTAGTCGAAGTCACGGGATGGGAGAGTGTGACGACAAGAAATGCCCTGTCGACATTGGCCGCTATTATGTGTGACTCTTTCGACAGATTGCTTGCTCGTCGTATTATGTAATTCTCGCGAGGCTTTATGGCGGTGATGTAGGCATTGCCGTCAGGGTTTACGGTTATTGTCACTTTGTCGCCGACAGCTATTGGATTGGTGGTGCGTATGCCTTTCAGCCTGAAATTGCCCTTGACCTTACAATTCACATCACTTCCTTCATCGGTGTGGACGATATACCAGCTGCCGGTATTTTTTATGACAAGTCCTTCCATGATTATTCGCCGATTACAGTTACAACTATCTTGCGCGGCCCTCCGTAGTCGCGGAACTCACACAGATATATGCCTTGCCACATGCCGAGATTCAGACGGCCGCCGGTAACGGGAATGGTGAGCGACGTCCCTACGAGTACAGACTTGGCATGAGCCGGCATATCGTCGGATCCTTCCATGGTGTGCAGATAATACGTCGCGTTTTCAGGCACCATCCGGTCAAATATGGATGCAAGATCGCTACGTACATCGGGGTCGGCGTTTTCATTAAGCGCCAATGCTGCCGATGTGTGTTTTATGAGCAGGTTGATAATGCCTTTTGACGGCAGCCCGGTCAACTCTTTCTGTATGTCGCCCGTCACGAGGTGAATACCCCTTTTTCTCGGAGCGAGTGTAATCTCTTTCTGTAGTACCATAATACAAAGATAGAGTAAAACGGTAACGGGGCAAAATCCTCGGGATGTTTTTTAAGGAGAGTAGGGTTATTCATCCAGAATCTGTTTGCCGCCGCCGTTTACGACAAGTACCTGACCGCTTATCCACGCCGATGCCGGAGCTGCGAAATATAGTATGGCTCCGGCTATGTCCGATACATTGCCAAGACGTCTGATCGGGGTGTGGCGCAGCATCTTCTCTTCAAGTTCAGGAGTTATGACCGATGCCAATGCATGGGTCCTGACAGCTCCCGGAGCTACGCAGTTGATGCGCACATCCATGGGCCCGAAGTCAAAAGCGAGATTGGCTGAAAGATGTGTTAATGCGGCTTTTGACGAGCCGTATATGCCCATATTGGGCTCGGTATTTGTACTGCTGATGGAGGTTATGTTGATGATGCTGCCATAGCCGGATTCGGCCATATGCGGCACTGTAAGCTGACAAAGCCTCCACGGTGCGAAGACATTGATTGAATATATACGTTCTACATACTCCCTGTCGATCTTGAACGGATTCTCACGGCCTCCTCCGCCAAGCCCGGCATTGTTGACAAGTATGTTGACAGTGCCGTAAATGTCGATGGTTTTCTCTACGAGCCTGACAAGGTCGCCATCTTCGAGCACATTGCACGCTATGGCTGTGGCTATACCGCCTTGTGCTGTGATTTCGTCGGCCGTAGTCCGGGCTTTGTCAGCCGACAGGTCGCTTACCATAACCGAAGCTCCTGCCGCGGCAAGAATGTTGCAGGCGCCTCGTCCTATGCCGTCGCCTCCGCCTGTCACTATGGCGACTTTGCCCGTGAGGTCAAAAAGTCTGTCGATATTATCCATAACAGCTTAAATTATATACTAACTATAACAATGGCTTTCGGGATATTGATTATGTTTGCGGTTAAAAATAATTGCGAATCAGTGTTACAAACCGTAAAGATGTGCGTTTACTCGATAGAAACGACAGAAACAGGCAATGGAGCAACATAAACTGACATCGACGTTTTTGAGGATTAGAGCGGGGCTCGGCCGATGTGCCGCGCGTATGCTCGGTGACGACGATGCTGTAGATGATGCTCTTCAGGATGCTTTTTTCAGGTTGTGGCAACGACGCGATACAATAAAAACCGAGAAGGATGCGGAGTGCTTGTCGGTTACCACGGTACGGAATGTGGCTCTTGACATGCTACGGCGACGAAAAGTAAGGCTTGCCGTGAGTATAGATGAAGCCGGCGATACGGCTGACTATGATGACTCCGAAGAACGAGAGGAGCTATACATGTGTGTAAAGGCGATAATAGACAGTCGTCTAAGTCCCCGTCAACAGGCAGTGCTTAAGATGCACGACCGTGACGGAATGGCGTACTGCGATATTGCTGAAGAGATAGGAACGACGCAGGAAAATGTAAGAATGATACTGAGCCGCGCCAGAAAGACGATAAGAGAAATATATAAGGAGACCCGATATGAATAGACATGAGTATAAACGACAGTCAATGCGTGAACTTGAATTATTGGCGGAACGCTATTTCGATTGCATTCTTGACGAAGAGGAAGAGGAGCGGTTTTTACGCCTGCTGGCTATGACAGACATGTCGAGTCCTGTTATAGATGAGGCTCGTGCTGTGGCCGGATATTGTGTGGCGGGGAAACAGCGTTCTGCAAAAACGTTTGTTCCGGTAAAAAGGCTGTTGCATGTTGCTGCCGCAATAGCGTTTATAATCATGGCGGGTGTGGGATACATAAGTTATGGCGAAATGCCCGAAGAGGAGTGTTATGCCTATGTCGGCGGACAACGGATAGAGGACGATGACGATGTGTTCGGTCTTATGCATCATGATCTGTCAGTGCTTGAGGAGGCTTCGGCCGATGTAGGACTTGATGTAAGGACACAGATGCAGATGATGGGCGATGTTCTTGAAACAGTTGAATTTTAAAAATGGTGCGATATGAAACTTAACGCATTGATATTGACTATAGCTATGTTGCCGGCCGTTGCAGCCGGCGCGCAGGAGGGGCTGAGTGTAAACGGCCTGTTTAACGGGCCATACCGTGACAACGTGCACGCTACCGAAACCGTGATAAGCGGGTCGGGGCTACAAGAGTACAATCTGTCGGTATACCATAGCCTTACTTTGTCGGGGATGTCCGATGAAGTGCCGGTGTTTGAGGCGGCGGTGCTGAAAGATGCGGCCGGAGCATTGGACAAGGAGGTGGCATTTCGCAACGGCAGACTTTATTACGGTTACTATACACTTAAACCGATGTCGGACGGTGAACTAAACCGCTATCTGTTTTATCTGAACCAACATGCGGTCGGCAAGGACAAACTGATACTGATATATATTGAAGGAAAGGCCGGACGTGCGGATGTGAAAAAAATGTTGAAAAAATAATATATACGATGCAATGGAACAAAGATTTGTAATGCTGCTTATGACGGCTTTGGCCGTGTCTGTATCGGCTCAACAGAATGAATCAGCCGATACCCTTCTTGTAGCCGATAAGGCCGAACAGGTGACCGTGGCCTCAACGGAAAACGGAGTGGTAGTGACAATCAACAATTATGACGGAAAAGCGACAGACTATATTTACAGTTCGCAAGTTACCGACAGTACCGTCGTTAATGAGGAGTGGATACTGAACATACCGGGATTTGTAAAAAAAACGCGCAGAAACAAAGGGGACACCTATGCGGTGAGCTATGGTATCTACATGGGCTTCATAAACACATTTGATACTCCTGACAATCTGAATCTTGCAGCCGGCCGCTCGATAGAGTGGGGTATGCTTAATCTGCTGGGATGGGAATACCGTCCGTGGCGCAATGGTCCGAGATGGTCGGCCGGTTTGGGCTTCGGCTTCAAAAGCTATCGCACCCACAAAGGCGGCACACGGTTTTACAAGAACTCCGACGGCGACTTTGTAGTAGATGACTATCCTGATGACACTTATGGACGTCACTCGCGGTTGCAGATATTTCACCTGAATGTGCCGCTGATGATGACGCAGCGTGTTTATCGCGGATGGGGAGTAAGACTCGGAGCTGTAGTTAATTTCAATCTGCATGCATCGGCCAATTCATGCTATGACTACGACGGTATCGAGGTCAAGGAGTCATACAAAAGGCTTCAACAACGTAAGGTGACGGTCGATTTCATGGCATCGGCCGGTCTGATTGGCAGTTTTGCAGTGTATGTGAAGTATTCGCCTGTCAGTGTCATGAAGTCGGGCTGTGGACCTGAAATTAAGTCGTTTTCGTTCGGCGTTATGCTCCCGATGTAATGCGTAATTTGAGGATTATGAAAAAGATGTTTGTCACAACGGTGCTTACTGCGGTTGCGATGTCGGCCGCGGCAGTGAGTGTAAATAAACCTGATACGATTATATCGGTTGACAACCCGGAGAAAATAGTGTTTACCGAGTCATCGGATGGTATTAGCCTCAGAATGAAACTTGCATCTGACAGTGTGGTTGAGTATGAATATGTAAGAGATGACAGCGATGTGTCTATATCGGCCGTGCGCAGGAAGCGTACGGGTTCCAACGGGCTATCGTTGCTGTATAAGACCGGACCCGTTGACTGGGATCTGATATTCGGTGGTGTCAGCGCGGGACTTGTGCATGCCGCAGGAGCGCCCTCCGGCATGCATGTCGAGGCGGCAAAGTCTTATGAAATTTCAGCTATATTTATACTCGGCCTGCGCGCTTACTGGAATCGCCATAATTGGCTTACTATCGGTATGGGATATAACTTGCGGGACTATGAACTCAATTCGACCGGTCGTTTTGTGAAGGCTGACGGAGCGATATCGGTGGAGCCTTATCCGGAAGGTGCTCATGCGGGACGTTCGCGGCTCAGGGCGGAGGCTATATCGATGCCGCTTATTTACGGTCATGATCTCGGACGGTATTTTTGTCTGCATGCGGGGCCGATTTTAAATGTGACTACCGGTAGCAGTCTCAAGACGACATATGAGGTGGGTCGCAATGAAGAGGGATATCGTGCCGGTGGCATATATGCACGTAAGATTACGGCAGACCTGTATGGAGCCGTGACTTACCGCGGTTGGGGACTGTATGTGCGGTATTCGCCGATGAAGCTGATAAAGAGTGGCTGCGGACCGCAGTTCTCGACCGTGTCGACCGGAATCGTGTGGGCGATGTAAAAATTGCCGGTTGGCGGCATAGCTTAGGTGAAAAACCGCTATCTTTGCATGATTATGAAAAAGAAAATAATGTTTGCATTTGCGCTATTGTGCGTTTTTTGTCGAAGCATAGCCGGATGTTCCGGCGATAATCCAGAACAAAGCGCTGCGCCTGAACACATAGCCGGGCTTGAAAAAGTTATTACCGCTGCCGGGCTGCCGGAGCAGATTGTCGGTTACGAAGGCATGCTCGTGTCGTTTAACAAGGATGCCCATGTGCCTAACTGGGTAGCGTGGGAACTGACCGCCGACGAGGTGGCCGGTACGGTGCCTCGTGCCAAAGATTTCCTTGTTGATAATTCGGTGGAAGGATGCGCCCTCCCGAAAGATTACTCTTATTCGGGTTATGACCGTGGACACATGGCCCCGGCAGGTGATATGAAATGGAGCGAGACCGCTATGCAGCAGTCATTTTACATGACGAATATATGCCCTCAGAATAATGATCTGAATTCAGGCGCTTGGATGCGTCTTGAGGAGAAATGCCGTACATGGGCTTTGGCCGACAGTGCTATCATGATTGTGGCAGGACCTGTGTTAAGTGATGAACTGACGGAGACAATAGGTGATACTGGAGTGGCGGTGCCCCGCCGGTTTTTTAAAGTGATACTTTCGCCCTATGCCAATCCTCCCAGAGGTATTGCGTTTATAATGGATAATGGCAAAGTATCCGGCGGTATGCAGGCTGCATCGGTAACAATCGATGAAGTTGAGCGAATAACCGGCCATGATTTTTTCAGCGTGCTTCCTGATGATGTTGAGGCGCAGGTGGAGTCGGAGTGCCGTTTCCACTATTGGAGTACACTAAAACCGAAAAAATGATGGAAGATACTATTTGCGCCGTATCGACTCCTCCCGGTATAGGCGGCATAGCTGTGGTGAGGATAAGTGGAAAGGATGCTGTGGCTATTGTGGACAAAGTGTGGCGAGGCAGAGAATTAAGCCGTGCGGCAAGTCATACGGCCCATCTCGGAGAAATAGTAGAAGAGAGCGGCGAAGTGCTTGATCAGGCCGTAGCCACGGTGTTTAGGGCGCCGAAGTCATTTACAGGAGAAGATGTGGTGGAGGTGTCGGTACACGGTTCGCGATGGATACAGCGCGAGGTTGTGAACCTGTTGGTGAGAAACGGTTGTCGCGTGGCTATGCCGGGAGAGTTTACGCGTCGGGCTTACGCATCGGGACGCATGGATCTCGCAGAAGCCGAGGCGGTGGCTGATATGATAGCGTCTTCGTCACGTGCTGCCCATCGTCTTGCCGTAAGTCAGATGAAAGGCGACTTTTCACGTTGTCTGAAAGAACTTCGCGACCGTCTGCTTGAACTTGCGTCAATGCTTGAGCTCGAACTTGACTTTTCGGAAGAAGAAGTGGAATTTGCATCGCGTGAAGCGTTGAAGGAGCTTGCGGCTCAGATATATGCTACTGTATCGCGACTTGTAGAGTCATTTTCGACCGGTTCGGCCATCAAGTCAGGTATACCGGTGGCTATCGTTGGGGCTACCAATGCCGGTAAGTCTACGCTGCTCAATCGTCTTGTAGGAGATAATCGTGCGATAGTGAGCGATATCCACGGTACCACTCGTGATATCATAGAGGATATTATGGAAATCGATGGATTGCAGTTCCGGCTTGTCGATACGGCAGGACTCCGTGACACTGACGACGTAGTGGAGTCGCTCGGCATAGAGCGCACGATGGAGCAGATAGACCGTGCGTCGATTGTCATTTGGGTTGTGGATTCAACATCCGGCCGTGATGAAATAGCCGATACGTGGGAACGAATACATGGACGTATACCTGAGGATGCGCACCTTATTGTGGCATGGAACAAAAGTGATGCTCTTGGCGATGGAGCTATGTATGCGCCGGAATGTTCGTTGCATAATATTATGACATCAGACGAGTCATCTGATTCTATGTCTTCCGGTAATGGAGGGGAATTGTCATCATCAACTGTCACGCAGCAGCTATCGGTGGACATAAGGCCTTTTGAAGGCACAGTAAGCGAGGTGCATATTTCGGCTGCTACCGGCTCCGGAGTAGAAGAATTGTGTGCAAAGTTAACAGACGCGTCAGGTATAGGAGAATGGCAGGATAGTATTGTCGTGACAAATGCCCGCCACTATGAGGCGCTCGTGCACTCACAGGAGTCTGTGTCACGTGTCATCGAGGGACTCTCCCATAACCTCTCCGGTGACTTCATCGCTCAAGACATCCGCGAAACCATCCATTATCTTGGCGAAATCACCGGCGAAATCACCACCGACGACATCCTCGGCACCATCTTCTCTCGATTCTGCATCGGTAAATAATTCATTGATACACAATGAAATACAATGACGATAATTGACTGTCATTGAGCGGAAAAACTTGAAGACATCGCATAACGCCTAATGCTGATAACGGTCAGTATTAGGCGTT